>ERZ773079.160-NODE-160-length-45900-cov-4.125161_pt1 | contig 45900 bp, 47 predicted proteins | sample MGYA00511355_ERZ773079 | MGnify/ENA primary metagenome ERZ773079 (study PRJEB29015, sample SAMEA2737979) | human oral metagenome | biome: human oral; feature: human-associated habitat; material: dental | place: China | collected 2117 ... | reverse complement strand
AGCCGAAGGCTGACCAGACGGGGAGGGAGGGGGGCCTAGGGCCCTCCGACCGACCTTCCCTGTCCCGTAGGGACCTAAGAGCCCGAAGGGCGTCAATTCCTATCTGGCCGTCAGGCCAGGCCCCTCCGGCAGGAGCCGCCTATAAGGGGCCCTAGGCCGCTTATGGCCTTACTGGCTGCTGGGCAGGGCCTGCGTAGCCCCAAGCGTAGCAGGGCCCTGCCCTGTGCTGTCTTTGGAGGGATAGGGAGGGAAAGGGCTTGCGGGCCTCACAGCCCGCTTGAGCCCTTTGCAGCCTATCATCCTTTGAGGTGCAGGTGCTGATTGGCCCGATGGGCCTCCCTGCTGTCCCAGCAGATATCCACCGGGATCATTGCTTTCTCAATGGCCCGTGCCTTCTGGGCTGCTTTGGCCCGTGCCAGAGCCTTCCGGACCTTCTGTTCTTCCATCCAGGAATAGACCTCCAGGCCCATCAGAAGGGCACCGATGATGCCAGCGATTGCAGCCAGGACAGACAGGATGGCCAGGAAGAGGGAGAAATTGGTTGCTTCCATGATCGTTACTCCGAGTGTTTGGGTTGGTGTCTGGGCCTTGTGGCCCTTCCATGGTTCCCATTCTACCAGCACTATCAGCCTTGTCAAGCCCCTGTGTGCAAGAAAGCACAAAGCCCGCCAGGCGGTGGGCCGGACGGGCTGAATGGTGGTGCTTGGCTGATCAGGCTTGTCTCACTCCTCATCGACTGCCTTGTAAGCCTTCCAGAAGGCCATATAGGCTTCAGCACATGGCTTCCTGGTGTACTTCTGGAGCTCCTTACATACCAGGGGGTTGGGGAAGCCAGCATTGAATTCCTTGTTCATGAACATCAAGGTAGCTTGCATGTGCTTCTGGGGATCCATAGGCAGCTTCATGCTGTCTGAAAGCTTGGTGGCGTAGTCGCTGATACTCTGCACGTACTTGTCAGCCAGCTTGTCAGTCTCGGGTTGTGCTGCCCAGGTGTCATCACACCAGGATGCCAGTGCCAGCAGGACATAGCCAATGGTCAGCCAGGCCAGATAGTCAAAGAAACCCTTGTTCATGATCAGTACCCCTGTATTACTTGTGACCTTTGAACATGCCGGCCAGCAGGGACATGGCAGCACTCAAGCCCACCATTACCAAGATACCAGCCATGGCGTTCCCACGGAAGAAGACGATGCCGACAATCGCGGCGATGATGACGATTCCAGTATCCATGTCAGTACCCCTTGAATCCTTCAGGTGCATAGGCCATGATGGCCGCTGCTGAATGGTTGATGCGTTCTGTCCTTTGCTCCAGGTAGCCATCCGTATTGGTGGTCAGCCGGGTGATCTGGCACCGCTTGTTGTCCACTTCCTCCAGGATAGCATGGCCAGCCATGATGGCGTATCCCAGGGCACTCCAGGCGGCTTCCGGTGAGCTGTATTGATGGTAAAGCATGTTGTTCTCCTTGTCAAGCATTTGGACCACTGGCCAGGGCAGCCAGGGCCTTCCGATATCCGGCCAGACCCTCCCAGCCACTTCTGCTGTCAATGGCCAGACACTGGGCCAGGGCCCGGACAGCAGCGGGCCAGGTACGTGCCGTGCAGCGAGTGCCTCCCTGGGCATCCTTGATGTGGTAGAAATTGAAATGCTGTAAATGGTAGCACTCGATCTTCAGGCCGCGGATGCTGGGGGTCAGTGTGGTAGTGGTGAACATTCGGAACTCCTGGTGTGTTTGTCAGTGTGTCCATAGTAGCCCCCTGAAGCTCTGGTGTCAAGGGGCTAGGGTGGCCAGGCTGATCAGCGGCTGGAAGCTGCATACCGGACGTCGTCGATGAATTCAGCGATGCAGCCCTCCAGCGTGGCAATGTCCAGGAGGATACCCTCTTCGGCCTGGGCTTCACACCCTGCTGCCACCGCTATCAGCTCCACGTCATCATCAGCATTCAGCCTCCAGAAGGGACGGTTAGCTTCAGCCCATTGCCGGGTGCCTTCCGGGCTCATGGGCTGAAGGACACCAGGGCGGTACTGGAGAAGCCACCAGTCCTGGCCATTACCCACAATCTCCCGGTAGCCGGGGTTGGCATCATCCTCTTGGCTGGCCAGATCCTGGGCATGACCCGAGGCAGCTGCCAGGGTCTCCAAGATACCGCAAAGCGTGGTTTTGTAGTCACCATGCGTGTAGCTGCTGCCCTCTGCCACCGGGCCCCACGGGCTGCAGGGGTAAGTGGGGCAGTCCTGCGTCACGTAGTAGCGTGTGCGGTCCGTGTACTCTGCTTGATCGGGGCCAACATAGGTGCGGCAGACAACATAGTAGCTCATGGTTGTTTCTCCGGTTCTGGCCCCTTCCTGGGGCCGTTGCAATCAGTGTAGCCGATCAGGCCACCTCATCAGGCAGCCAAACGGACAGGGTGGCCATCAGCACCAATGGGGTGAGGGGTCAGCCGGTAGCGGTCGCATGGCTGCCCAGCTTCATCGGTAGACAGGCTAACATGCTCCACCTGATAGGCATCATCCAGAGCATCCCAGGTTTCCGGGGTGTCCGGAAGCTCCCGGGTGTCCTCGTAGACTTGGGCCCACCGGGGCAGCTCTACATAGCTGGCCGGGGTGTCGGTGACGTACAGGGCGGCGATGCGGTCGGCGCGGATCAGGGCGATAATGGTGCTCATGGTTTCTCCAGGATGTTTGGTAGGTGCGTGGATTGTGCCCCAGAAGGCCTGGGGCTGTCAAGGGTGTTTGTTGCTCAAGCGTGACGGTGGGAAGCATCCGGGAACCACAGGGCCCGGTCATCACTGCAAAGCAGCATACCAGCAGCAGCCCCGAGGCTGTCCCGAACCTCCCAGACTTCGGCGGAAACATCCTTCAGCCAGATACCAATGATATCAGCCTTTTCCACCCGCTCAAAGCCCAGCTCTTCCAGGTCCTCGGAGGGCAGGATGTCCACTCCCGTGTCATCCCACACTTCATCATCATCAAGCTCCCGGGCAGTCTGTACACGCTCAATCAGCTCTTCAATCATTTCCGGCGAGATATCGGCGGCGTACTCCAGGGTGCTTTCCAGATGCCCATAGGCCCAGGACACGGCAGCCTGGCAGTACCGGGCGTAAGCATCGTCCAGGCTCTCGATACCCTCCAGGTTGAGGTAATCCTCGGCCACCACGGTGTCAATGACATCTGCCCACCGCTGGGCAAACTCCTGGCGCTCCCGGTAGGTGCTGAGGCCGGGCACGCTGCCACTGTTAATGTCCGGATACTCAACGTTGTCCAGCCAGTAGCCCGCTTCTTTGACAGCAGCCAGCAGGTGCTTTTCACTGCCACACTCGATGATGTCGGAAGCTTCGATCAGGGCGGCGACGGATTCGGGCAGGTTGTGCAGTTCCATTTCAGTTGCTCCAGGTTGTGGGGCCTTCCTGGCCCCGGTGTGTGATTCGATGGGGATGATTCTACAGGGTCCAGCGTGTTTGTCAAGCGGCTTTGTTGATTGCTGCAATCCAGGCATCACGGATTGCTGGGGATGCCACCCATACCCGGCATATGCGGCCAGTGTAGTCTGAGGTGTGCCAGATATCCAGGGCATACATGGGAGTCCCAGGATAGCCGGGAAGGGCCCTATTGATGGCCTCTGTCGGTGTTAGGACAATCCGTTCACTGTGGATGCCCCACTGCTTGGCGTGTCTGATCATAAGCCCAGCGGTGGCGGCCCCTGCCCTGTGATGTTCCTTGATACTGACAACCAAATCACGATAGGCCTGGAAGTCTATGTCCACAAGATAGGTATCCCGCTTGGCACCGTTCTGAGCCGGTTTCAACGGTTCCCGTTCTAGCGGGTCCTGTGTCCCTGTCAACCGCCAGGGCTCAATGGTTGCAGGCCAGCTACAGGTGGTATGGGGCTTGACAGGGCTTGACAGGGCGTGTATGATGGAGGGGCCGGGCGGTCTGTCTGGCCCCTGCTACCACCGCCCAGCAGGGGCCCGGCGACCGTTCAGTGGGCCCCAAGCCCACCCCGGCCCCACTGCGCCCGATGGGCTCCGAGTACTGTGGCGGTCTCTTGCCTGCTGGAGGCCCAAATGGAACTGCCTGTGAACGTCAAACGCTGGATGGAGATCAAGGAGTCCTTCGGCAACGAGGTGGCCCTGGTCAACAGCTACTGCCTCTGTGAGAAAATCACCCGCGCTGAGGCAGACCTGCTCGCGGATGTCAAATTCCTCTACTATGATGGGTCGATCAGTGAGCAGGAGCTTGACGAGGCTGTCGAGGACGTGTATGATAGCCTGGTCGCCATGGAGAAACAGCAATGAGCAAACTCCTCAAAGACCTCAACCGGATGATTGCCGACCACTGGGTGGCTGGTCACGGTGGGCCTGTCACCATTGACAATCCCCGCACCCCCAAAGAATTCGTCTGGGTGTACTCGGGCAGCACTCCTGTCTATTCCTACAGCAAGTGGCGTTACAGGAAGCTGCTGGCTGCCATCAAGGGTGCTGGTTGGAACACCCGGCACGCTCAGGCCATAGCTGCTGGGCTCCGGAAGCACCCCATTCACACCAAATCCATTGATGCCACCAGCGACCTGAGCATCATCACCTACTTCGACAAGAAGGGCCGTTCCCAGCATGTGCGGCTGGAGGCCGGCATGAACACCCCTGCCATCATGCTGTACCTGGCATACCGCAGGTACAGCAACCGGCTTAACAGGCAGCTGAAGGCCCTCGGCCAGCAACAGACATGAAGACTGACTGCCCTTCCTGCTCCCGGAAGAAGAGTGTCTCCGAGGGCCCCTACCATGGCCGCTGGTACCGGAAGTGCCACGGGTGCGGCTGGATTCATTCGGAGGAATGGGCCCCACAGCTGCCCAGGAGCCCTCAGGAGCTCTTGAAACCCTCGGGTAAAGGGAATCACCCTACCAAGGGTTCTCAAGAGCCTACAGAGGCTATGTTGGCCTGGCTGGGCAGGTATGGAGTGACCTGGACCCAGTTCCAGAGGTTCGGGGGCTTTGCTGCTGAAGGCCGTCTGGTCTTCCGCTGTGATTCCTTCGATGCCCTACGGAATGCTGGTGATGTCTCTGGCCCCAAGTGGCTGACTAGGATCAAGGAGCCCTTCATGGGCTTTGACAATGGCTTCCACTGGGGCTGGGGTGACGCTGACACCATCGTCATCACCGAAGACAGCATGGCAGCCCTGAAGGCCGCGATAGCGGGTCTCCAGGGGTTCCCCATGCTGGGCACCAACAGCAACAGGCTGGTTCCGGCATGGTTCGCTGGAAAGAAGGTGAGGGTCTTGACAGACCCAGACGATGCTGGTAGACTTGCTGGACGCCGCCTCCTGTTCCGTCTGAGGGGCCTTGATGTCAAGGTCCTCAACGGGAAGGAGCCCAAGGAGTACACTTTTGAGGAGCTGAGAACCCTGTGTACGTGACCCACTACAACGGCAAGGTCTTCACGGTGATGGACACCAAGCGGTTCATCCGGCACCTGGAGACCTGTAAGGAGAGCCGGTACTTCCCCGGCTACTTCTTTGACCAAGACAGCCGGGCCTTCAAGGTCTCCGACTACCCGGACTCCAAGGCCCTGACCCGGACTGAAATCTACGAGAGGGAATGACATGAACTTCGACTCCTTTGCAAGCCTCATGGGTGAGGAGGCAGCAGCCTACCTGGTTGGCTTCAACCTGGCCGAGAAGCCTGAGCACATCCTGGGCTACCTGGAGCGCCTGGATGCAGAGCTCTATGGCTACTTCAGCGATAACATCCCGGCCCCGCACAGCCCTCTGTACCAGAAGTGGGAGCGCCGGGCAGTGGAGCTTGACAGGCTCCACGACTACGATGAGTCTGATCTGGAAGCAACCCTGAAGCACATTGAGTACATCCTGGAGAACTGGAACAAATGAACCACGTTCAAATCCTCCCGCTCCGCACCATCCTTGAGTCATTCATGAACCCCGGCGATGAGCTGCCTGAGCCGTTCCTGGACTGCCAGGCCTTCATCATGGGAAGCAGCCCCATCCTGGATGATCCCGGCGACGTCGACGTGTGTGTGCTGGTCCCTGACCTCAAAGCTGTCGATACCTTCACCCACAGCTCCAAAGGCTGGGAATGGGTTGGGGACTCCTACCATGACAGCACGTTTGTGTCGATCGAGCTCCAGCGGGCCCTCCCCATCAACCTCATCTGCTCCGATGACAAGCTCTTCTTCGAGGCCACCCATATGGCCCAGGAGGTCATGGAGTGGACCAACAGGCGACACCCCAATGCCTTCACGTCCCGCCATGACCGCGTGATCCTCTTCGACCTCATGTTCAAGACCTGCCTTGACAAGCAGGAAGAGTCTGAAGCTGTCTCTGATCCCATCAATGACGACGAGTGCCCCTTCTGACCATGAGCCTGAAAGACACCCTGGCCGAAGTGGCCGACCACAACCGGAACCTCCTGGACCTGTACACACACGGGCACCTGAAGCGGAAGGCCCTCCTGGCCTCCCTGAAGTTCATCCAGGATGCCCACAAGCCTGGCAACTGGAAGGTCATCCAGCTCCGCGAAGAAGGGGCCAAGCAGCTGCTGAAGCAGGACCCCCTCTGCTGCTGCCTTCCCATTGACCTGGTGATCCGCCGGGTGCATGATCAGCTGTCCGGCGTCATGTTCCCCCTCAAGGAGGCCTGATGGAAGCCAGAATCCTTGCTGGCATCATTCTCTACGGGCTCCTGGACAAGTTCCCCAAGGACCTGGTTAACTCCTACTCTCCTGCCTTCCGGACGGTCCTCAGCCTCTACCGGAAGTTCCAGGAAGACATCCCCACACTCCAGGCCCTCAGTAGCGCCCTGGAAGCCAAGAAGTCCTCCATGCCTGACACAGCCTATGCTGGTGCCCGTGCCCTGGTGGACGAGGCCATGAAGGCGTCCCCGGCCCCTGGTGATCTGCTCCGGGAGGACTACCTGGCCTGCAAGGTCAATGCCCTCCTGAGCCAGTACGTGGCGGGGGAGGAGGTCAATCTGGAGGATGGTCTCGCCGCTATCCTGGCAGCCCTCCCGGCCCCGGATGAGGGTGATGCTCTGGAGGACCTGGATGACCTGTCCAAAATGCTGGCAGTCAAGCCACCTGAAGGCCCGAACAGCTGGGCCCTCCCCTCCCTCAACAAGCGGTCCCTTCCTCCCGGCCCCGGGGACTTCCTGGTCATCGGTGGCCTTCCCAACAAGGGCAAGACCTCCATCTCTGCCTTCCTGGTCCTCAACAGCCTCCCCAAGGACAAGCCGGCGAAGGTCCTGTGGCTGAACAATGAGGGGCCCTCCTACGAGATTCGCCTGAGGCTCAGATCGGCCCTCACAGGGCTTTCCAAGGACCAGATGGCCAATGACACCATCAATGCCGAGAAAGCCTACCAGGAGGCCAAGAAGGCCCTCAGCATCGAGGTCAAGGGCATCCACCGATGGACATGGCTCCAGGTGATGGGCCTGGTGGATAAAGCCAACCCGGATGTGCTGGTGCTGGACATGCTGGACCACATCCACTATGCTGCTGGGGAGCGCCGGGACACCATGCTTGAGAACCTCTACCAGGAGGCTCGTCAGATGGCAGCATCCAAGGGCATCCTGGTGGTGGCCACTACACAGCTCACCCACCCACCCAAGGATGCCGATGTCCGCTTCCCAACCACCTCCTGGCTGAAGGACAGCAAGTCCGGCAAGGAAGGTGCCGCAGGGTCCATGATCCTGATCGGCTATGACCCGGAGGACTACAAGCTCCGGACCCTCACCCTGGTCAAGACCAAGAGTCCCAAGCCCGGCCCCTGGCAGACCCCCTTCTACGTCTCGTTCAACGAGCAGACCTGTCAACTCATGGAGGTCCAATGACCGACAATAAGCTGCTGGAAACCTACCTGGACAACCTGCTGACCTTCCAGGCCCTCTACACGGCCTCTGTATTCCGGCTCCCTCGTGATCCCAACAATGAGGCCAAGCTTTTGACCCAGATCAAGGAGCAGAAGGCCCTGATCTGCCACAGGTTTTCCCGAAACGACAAAGCTTGACAGCCCCCACAAAGCCCTGTATACTTCGGTGTACGGGGCTTTTTCTTTGCCCTGAAGGAGGTTGGATGACCGTCATTCGAGCATGGGACACCGAGGCTGTGGTGCAGCCCTGGTGCACCAAGAAGATCAACCCACTGTCACCGGAGGCATGGCTGGTGGCCCACGCCTGGGCTGACAACAAGCCCTCCGTGGTCAATGGGCACAAGCTGCCCTTCACCAAGCCCACCTACCGATACTTCGAGGGGAAACCCGAGGACGGGTGGTTCAGTGAGGTCCTGGAGGGCTGCGACATCCTGACCGGGGCCAACATCAAGTTCGACCTGCTGCTGGCCCTCATGGCCGGCCCCAAGAATCGCCAGGCATACCGTCGCTGGGTGAATAAGGGGGGTCGAATCTGGGACGTCTTGCTGGCCGAGTACCTGCTGGATGGCCATACTGGCTCCGAGGCTGGTGCCGTCCTTCGCCTGAACAGCGTGGCTGTCCGGTACGGTGGTAACGTCAAGCATGACCAGGTGGCTGCCCTGATCGACCAGGGTGTCCCTGTCAACCAGATTGACAAGTCCCTCCTGCTGGCCTACTTGTGCGGTGAGTACCTGGAAGGCATGTACAGCCACGGTGACATTGGCAACACCATGCTGTCCTGCCTGGGACAGCTGGAGGCCATGAAGGAAAGACCGAAGCTCCGGGAGTGGGCCAAGGTGGAGATGCTGGCCCTCCAATGCACCACGGAGATGGAGTTCAACGGCATCCATATTGACTGGGAGAAGGCTGAGGCTGCCCGGTCACGGGCCCTGGAGAAGCTTGAAGCTGCCAAGGCGGCCCTGAAGGAGTACCTGCCTGAGGGAGCCGAGGAGGTCTTCTCCTGGGGCTCCTGGAAGGGCAAGAGCCTTCTGCTCTATGGAGGCATCCAGGAGAGCAAGGTTTCCCGCTACATTGGTGCCGATGGCTCCTACAGCGCCCAGCCCTATCCCGAGGGCAAGGGTGTCTACGCCCAGAAGGAAGTTGTGCAGGAGGTGCTGGATGAGGCCGGGAACCCTGTCCTCTATGCCTCTGGCAAGAACAAGGGGCTCCCAAAGACCAAGAAGGTCAAGGTGGACGACTACACCCGGCCCAAGAAGGCCAGCATAGAGGTCTCCTGGACCTTCCCTCGCCGGATTGAGCCCATGGAGGGCACGGAGGCATCGGAGGAGGGCTACTGGAAGACTGACCAGGACACAATGAACCTGCTGCCGGAGGACCCTGTGGTGGACCTGCTCCGGGAGGTCTCCACGTGGTCCAAGGACATCTCCGTCAGCTACTACTCCGTCGACGAGAAGACTGGGGAGAAGGTGGGTGGCTTCTTGGCAGCCACTGACCCGGCTGGCCTGATCCACCCCAGTATCCATCACACCGGGACCGTTTCTGGGCGGCTTTCCAGCTCCCAAGCCAACATGCAGAACGTGTCCAAGGTCGGGGAAGTCAAGACCTGCTTGACCTCCAGATACCCTGGGGGCAAGATCGTTCAGGGGGACTACACCAGCCTGGAGAACTACGTGATGCTCTGGCTCTCCGGCTGCCCGGGCTACTACGAGCTGCTCCACAATGGCTATGACACCCACAGCTACGTGGCTGCCAGCTGCTCCGGGGTCGATTACAAGACCTTCCGTGACCGCTACGATGCTGGGGATAAGAAGGCCAAGCAGGAACGCCAGGATGCCAAGCAGGTGAACTTCACCATGGCCTATGGTGGTGGGGCCAAGCTGATCGCTTACCGGACCCGTATGTCTGAGGACCGGGTGAAGGAGATCATGGAGGCCAACAAGAAAGCATTCCACGGCTACTGGGCCTTCCAAGACCAGGTCTACCGCCAGATTAGCACCCACCTGACCTTCTCTGGGGACCTGGCCCGGCACCCGGCTGACCCACGGAAGACCTACCGGAAGGGCTACGGTACCTGGGTTGGCCCCCATGGGATCAGCTGGCGGTATCCGCTAGTACCCACCCCGAAGCACATCCTGGAGAAGGATGGGATTGCTGAGTGTGTCTCCCCCACGCAGTCCAAGAACCTCCATGTCCAGGGAACAGGGGCCTCGGCAATGAAGGCAGCCTTGGCTGTCCAGTTCCTGGTCTGGATGGCCCAGCCTGGCATGGAGCCCGTCAAGATGATCATGACGGTCCATGACGCCGCCTACTGGGATGCCCCTGGGCACCTAGCTGAGAAGGCTGGCTGCCTCCAGCTGGCCACTCTCCTGGAAGCCAATGAGGTATTGACAAGGGCCGGAATTGATGTTAAGATTCCGGTACCAGCTGTGGTGACGGTGGGTGACTCCTGGAAAGAGCAGGATGGAGACCTGACCATCTCCAAGGAAGCTGGAACTGTCCTCCAGGCCCGTACCTGGATTTGCAACAAAATCCTCCCTGAGGTATTCGCATGAACCAACTGGACCTCCTGCAGCAACTGGGCATCGACGCATCCGCTGATGAAAGCACCATCCTGGGTGGTGGTGTTGAAGTCAAGCCCGGCACCTATGGATACCGACTGATTGGCGTGGCTGAACTGGGCACTCGGCCGGAGACCTTCGACAACAAGCCCGTCGAGCGGAACCCCACGTACATCCAGTTCCAGCTCTTCCACAAGAAGCTGGTTCCGGAGGGGCAGACGGCTACCATTCACATCAAGGTGAACAAGTCCCGGTCCGCCAACGGGAACTACATGCCCCTCTTCAACAAGCTGAACAACGAGGGGACGGCCAAGAACATCTTCCAGCTCCTGAACTCCTCGGGCTTCCTGAAGGTGGTGCCCCACACCACCCAGTCCGGCAAGAACATCGTCAAGGTGGACCCGAACTCCATCCGGGCTCCCCTGAACGAAGTTCTCGACGAGGAAGGCATGGGCACCGGCGAGTACAAGCGGGTGGCAATCCCGGAGGCATCCGCTAAGGGCTGGCTCTACCAGTTTGACCATGCCAACCAGGCCCAGTTCGACACCCTGCCCTACTGGCTCCAGGATGAGGCCTCCAAGGCCACCGCCTTCCCCAGCAAGTTCCCGAACGGGGTGGTCTTCAAGGAGAAGCCGGCCCAGAAGGGTGAGGGCGAAGCTGCTCAGGAAGCTCCGGCACCCCAGCAGAAGGCGGCCCCGGCCAAGCAGGACCCGGTGGCTGAAGTGGCTGACGATTCCTTCGAGTTCTGACCATGCCCATCCACAGCACACACCTGCTGGTGGATGGGGACCCGCTGACCTACCGCTTCGGGATTGCAGACGATCCCGAAGAGGGCATCCGGAACCTCTGGACCTACATCCAGCAGGTGGGGCAGCGGGTCAATGCCGACAAGACCACCATCTTCCTGACCGGCCAGGACTGCAACAAGGGCTGGCGATTCCACATCGCCCGGATCAAGCCCTACCAGGGCAACCGCTCCTCCAAGCCCTCGGGCCTCCCCACCCGCAAGCTCCTCTGGGAGCACCTCAAGCAGTCTGGTGGGGTCACGGATGACCATGCTGAAGCAGACGACCTCATCGTCGCAATGGCTGACCGGGACCCCCAGCACCACGTCATCCTCTCCCCTGACAAGGACCTCCGGCAATCCCTGGCCAAGGTCTTCGGGCATGAAGATGAACCCCTGCCCTTCCCCAAGTACCAGGCCTGCTGGCAGATTCTCTCTGGGGACCGGGCAGACAACATCCCCCCGCTCCTGAAGGGCTATGGCCCTAAGAAGGCTGAGGAGTTCCTGGAGGGCATCAAGACCCTTGGCGAGGCCCAGGAGGCGATCAAGGAGGCGGCTGGTACCGATACCCTCCGGCTCGCAGAAATCAGCGCCTTGGTCCTTCTGGGGGCTACCAGCCCCATTCAGCGGCTCAAGGACTTCTGGGGACGGCAGGAGTGGCTCAGGGAGCCCTGCCGAATCCTTGCCGATAGGTGCCGAGAGTGACCATACCCAAGCTGAAGTACTCCCAGGTGGCCCCTTACCGGAAGGACCTCCTGGGCAAGCAGGGTGGCACATGTGCCCTCTGCTCCCTCCCCATCGCTGCAGGTAAGGACGTGCTGGATCACGACCACACCGAGGGGCACATCCGAGGGGTTCTCCACAGCGGCTGCAACAGCCTGCTGGGCAAGCTGGAGAACAACTACAAGCGGTATGGTGTCCCTGACCTGCGGCTCTTCCTGGCCGGAGCCCCCCAGTACCTGACAAAGGGCTCCCGCATCCCCCTGGATGCACGCATCCTCCACCCCACATTCAAGACCGATGAAGAAAAGCGACAAGCCCGCAACGAAGCAGCCCGAAAACGTCGAGCGGCCCAAAAGAAAGCCCAGGATTCTGGTCTTTGACATCGAGACAAGCCCGAACCTGGTCTACACCTTCGGGCTCTTCAACCAGAACATCAGCCTGGAGCAGGTGGTCAAGGAGACCAGCATCCTGAGCATCTCCTGGAAGTTCCTGGGTGAGCCCGAGACCTTCTACATGTCGGTGGACCCCAACCAGGAGGACCTCTGGGACGACAAGGAGCTGTGCCAGGCTGTGTCGGCGCTGTTCCAGAATGTGGATGCTGTCGTCGGCCACAACATCACCCGCTTCGACCTCCCGGTCATCCGGGGCCGGCTCTACCACCACCAGCTGCCCCAGATTCCTCCGGTCAACGAGATTGACACCCTGGTCATGGCCGGCCATGCAGGCAAGCACCTGAGCCGGAAGCTGGCCCACTTGACAAAGGGCCTCCAGTTCACTAAAATGGCACATGCCAAGTTCCCCGGCTTCGCCCTCTGGCGTGAATGCCTGGCCCGGAACCCGGCAGCCTGGGAGGAGATGGAGCGGTACAACCGCATGGATGTCGTCTCCAATGAGGCCCTGTTCGAGCGGCTCCGGCCCTTCAGCAAGGTCCACATCCCAGGCTTCCAGACTGGTGATCTGTGCTGCCCCAAATGCGGAAGCAAGGACCTGAAGAAGCGTGGGGTCCTGGAAACCCAGGGTGGGTGGTACCAGAGATTCAAGTGCAGTTCCTGTGGTGGTTGGAGCCAGTCCCGGATCACCCACCGTCCCCGGCAGATTGCCAAGAACATCCTGAAAGGTGCATGACATGGAAGAGCAGATCGAGGTGAAGTTCTCCTATGCTGGTGAGGTCCGCCTTGATTTCCCCGAGCTGGACATGGCTGTCGTTCTGAAAGGGCGGCTCAAGGTTGACCCCGGCCTCCGCCTGCCCGTGCGGGCCTACATGCTCAAAGGTGACGTTCACCACCTCCTGCACGGTAAGCTCAAAACCAGCGCTGACCTGTTCCAGACCTACGGCAGCTCCATCCAGGACAACAGACCCGGCGAGTACAGGTTCGGCACCCGGAAGGAGGAGCCCCTGGAGATCAAGGAAGTCCGAACCATCTCCAAGGAGGGCAAGCAGCCTCCGGATGACTGGCTGTTCGGCTGGGTTCAATATCCCTCCGAGGGCAACCATGTGCTCATTGAGCTGCGTGGTTCAGGCAAGCTTGAGATCGCCGGAGACCTGCCTGAGGAGCTTGCTGACCTGCCCAAGTATGCCCATGTGCATCCCAAGGTGCTGGAGAACCTTGCTGTGGGCCTCACGGGCACCCATGCCACCAACAAGCTTGACGAGATCATCCAGTTCTCCTACATCCGGCACGCCCCTGAGGGCCACCTGGGTGAGATCGCCAGCAAGCTGGATGATGCTTCCCTGCGTGGTTCTCTCACCAGTATCAGCCGGCGTGCAGACCCCAGAGAGATGCCTGCCACACCCACCAAGGGCTACAAGCAGGACGCCGGTAAGCTGGACTACAACCTCCTGATGCGGGACCTGGCTCCCCAGGTTGAGCAGCTCGTCAAGGTCCTCCACTGGGGCCACCACACCAAGGGGTATCCCCGGAATGGTTTCCGGACCCTCCCGGATGCTGAAAGCCGCTTCATGGCAGCCACCCAGCGGCACTTGGCGGCCATGGCCAAGGATGCCCTGGCCAAGGATGAGGAGTCTGGCCTCCCCCACGCCATCCATGTGATCGCCAACCAGCTTATGATGCTGGCAGCTCTGGAGGATAAGTGATGAGAACCTGACTGCTGTACTGGAGTGAGGCCCTCGATAATAGGGGCCGCCCCACAGACCCCCGATTTGCCCTTGTGGGTCCTGATGACCTTGACATGAGTGCCTTCAAGCCCTACACAGTAGTTGAGGTACCCTATGCCACCTGGTGGATCAAACTGGAGTCCTCTTGGATTCGTGTTGGTACTGGAGAACCCATCCGCGTTTCCAGAATGCCAGTCATGAAGCACAAGCTCCACAGAACCCACAAGAAAGCTTGATTAAAGCCCCTGAGCCCTTGACAAGGCCAGGGGCTTTTTGCTATCCTGGCGCCCTCACTGCTCCAATGGAGGACGCATGGACCTGTTTGAACGCCAGTACCAGAGGGAGAAGCAGCTCTCCCAGCAAGCCTACGAGAGAGCCACCCAGCTCTTCCTCGAGCAATCTGCCAATGGCAATGGGGGCTCAGCCACCGCCTCTTCCTGGATCGTTGGCAAGTACCTACCCCTGGCTGATGCTGGCTACAAGACACTCCGGGACAACAACACCGGCCAGTTCTCCCAGATTCTCTCCGGCTTCGAGGACCTGGGCCACCGCCTGGTCATCGCTGTGGCCATTGAGGGCGTCCTGGATGCCCTGCTGGTCAAGCCTGAGCAGACCCGCACCTATGTCCTCTCAGGCATTGCTGACCGCCTGGATAGGGAAAGCACCATCGGTTCCTTCACCACCAACAACCCTCTCCGAGCCGCCCAGCTCCACAAGAGGGCCTCACGGGAGGGTGCCGGGGCCAGGAAGAAACTCCGGATGTTCCTGACGGCCTCTGAGGCCACTGGTGACCCTGTCCTGCGGATTGATCGGGTCTATGGGGTTCAGCTGGCCGGAGTGGCCCTGGGCCTCCTCATTGGGGCTGGGATGGTTGAGCAGCACACCCGGCCGGGGAATGCTAAGGTCTACCTGAATCTGTCTGCTGAGTGCGTGGAGGAGCTGGTCAAGCGCCAGAAGCACGCCGCTGAGGGCCATGGCATCTACTCCCCGATGCTCCACCCACCCATTGACTGGACCCTCAATGCTCCCGGGGGCTATCTGACCCCAGAGATGCGGGAGGTATCCAGGATTGTCCTGGGCCCTCCCAGCCTCTCAAAACGGCTTCTGAGGCATTCAAACCAAGCCCCACTGGATGCCCTCAACCTCCTCCAGAAAACGCCATGGCGGGTCAACGGGCGTGTCCTGAAGGTGGTCCAGGCAATGGCTGCTGCTGGTGAGCTGGGGGAGGTGGTCCCAGATATCTCCGTCAACATCCCCGAGTACCCTGAGCACCTGGCTGGCCTGAAGCCTGAGGAGCGGACTGAGCAGCAGCAGGAAGAGCACCAGATGTGGGTGGACACAGCCCGGGAGGCCCATGCCCTCCGGAACAAGCAGGTGGCCGCCAGCTACCGCTTTGTCCGGGTCCTGGAGGAGGCCAAGAGCCTGAGGGATGAGGAGGCCTTCTACTTTGTCTGGGCCTTTGACAGCCGGGGCCGGATGTACCCCAGGACCTACGGGATGAGCCCCCAGGGCTCTGACCTCCAGAAGGCCCTCCTGGAGTTCCGGGATGGCTGCTGGATCGAGAACGACAGGCAGCTCCTGCTGTTCCAGACCAACCTGGCCCACCGTTGGGGCTTTGACAAGGCCTCCTATGCGGATACAAGGGCCTGGGTGGAGCAGAACACCCAGGCGATCCTGGCACATGCCAGTGACCCCCTGACCAACAGGGAGTGGACCAAGGCTGACAGCCCCTTCCTGTACCTGGCAGCTGCCATGGAGTACAAGGATTACCTGGAGGATCCCGGGCTCTTCCGGTCCCACATCCCCATGTCAGCAGATGCAAGTTGCTCAGGTAGTCAGCACATGGCTGCCATCCTCCGGGACCCTGTAACTGCCAAGGCTGTAAACCTAGCCCCGTCTGACACCAGGAACGACCTGTACCAGCTGACAGGCACCAAGACCATGGAGCTACTCCAGGAGGCCCTTGCAGCCGGGGAGCTCCCAGATGTCCTCAAGCCCTTCCTGACCTTCGGCATCCCCCGGGCCATGGTCAAGCGGCCCACCATGACCCTACCCTATGGGCTGACCCAGCGGTCCATAGCCGGTTACCTGTTCCTGGACTATCTGGCCTTCACGGACGTACCAGGGCTGGCTGAACAGGACAAGTTCCGGGCCGCCATCAAGCTCACCCCCTACGTCTGGAAGGCCCTCGGAGAGGTCCAATCTGCCACCATGGATGCCCTCCAGTGGTTCCGCAAGGCCATCAAGGAGCGGTTTGAGCACCAGCCTGTGGCTACCCAGTCCTGGCTGACCCCGGATGGCCTGCTGGCCCAGCAGCATGCTGTGGACTTCGAGGAATCCAGGATCAGGACCTGGTGTGGCTCCCCCATCTCCATCCAGTGGCAGGGCCAGGGGGTCAATCCCTCCAAGAGCCGGCACCGGGCTGGCTTCCCCCCGAACTTCATCCACTCCCTGGATGCCACACACCTCCGGGATGTTGTTCGGCGAATGGCTGCCCTGGGCTGCCACCAGTTCGCCATGATCCATGATGACTTTGGGGTCCCTGTGAACTGGGCTGACAAGCTCTGGGATGTTGTCAGAGAGGCTTTCCGGGACCAGTATTCTGGGAACCTCATGGCTGCCCTGAAGAACCAATGGGGCCTGTCCCTGGAGCCCCTGGAGCAGCGTGGCTGGAACGTCAACGAGGTCCTGACAGCCCAGTTTGCCTTCAAGTAGAGGTTGACAAGGTGGCCTCCCTGGTGTATAGTTGAGCCCATCGACAGCAGGGAGGTCCACATGGACGACAACATCTACGAGAACCTGAAGTACATCCGGAGTAGCCTTAGGGGCCAGCTCCGAGGAAAGCCCTACCATAGCAACTGCCCGCTCCGGGCCCACTGGCAAAGCCCTGGGTTGGCCGTCATTGAGAACGTGGAGACCGGGGACGTGTGGTATGGTGATGGAAGCTCTGGTGACATTCGCTGGGCCATCATTGACCTCCTGTATGATCAAATCCCCCAGGCTGTCAGACTCCGTGAGTACCTCAAGGCTGCTGCCGAGGCCCTCAATGCCAAGCCCGGTGCCAAGGAGGTCTACTCACCCTTCCAGCAGCGAATCTGGGAGGACTTGATCGACAGGCCCAAGTACAGCCCAGCACTGGTTGTCCAGGGCAGCGATGAGGGGCCCATCTTGCGTGTCCGGATGAACGGGTACGTGTGGGGGGACTTCCACATAGACAAGGCCCTCCAGCACCCGGAGACAGATAGCATCCGCTGGGAACTGTCCCGCCTCTACTTCAAGGGCTCCCAGATGATTGAAGCCTACGAGGACGATGAGTGTCCGTGGCGGGATGTCTGTGAAGGGCTTGGCGCTGTGTATGAGCCTCCCCAGGAGGAAGCATGATGGATCAGATGTCGTCGCAGTTTCAAGTGTCTTGGTGGCCCGACTTCAGCCACAAACCACAAGATGCCCTGGTTGTGGACAGCATCGAGGATGCTCTTCTCAGGACCATCGAATTCTCCCGCAGGTCTTGTGGGACGACCTGCGTCAGGACAGGTGCGGAGTTCCTTGACTGGGTGCTTGTGACTAAGACCAAGGAGTACAGCAGTACTTCCGTGTGGTTCGAGGGGTTTTCTGGGCCCCTCAGCCCATTCCACAGGAGCCTGCTCAGGGTCCTTTACAGCTTTGACGAAAACCTACACCCCCTGTAATGGAGACAAGCATGACCCACCACAACCACCACGATGCCCGTGCCCAGCTCCGGATGATGGAGCACTCCAACCCTCCGGACTGGACCATGTGGGCCCTTGTGACCTGGGCAACCAGCCTCTTCTGGCTCCCCATCTTGGTCTTCCTGCTGAAGTAGCAGGGCTTGACAAGCCAGAAGAAAGCTGGTAAACTTCTCACCGTAGTACAGCAGTTAACCTCAAAAGGAAGCAAGATGCAAGCAAAAGACGCCATGTTCGCTGCGGCCGCTGGTGCCATCCTGATCACCCTGGCCACCTGCCAAACCACCGCCCACGCCACCAACACCCCGGGTGCTGACTGTGTTGGACACCAGGCCTGCCAGACCAATTCTGGCAACACCACCACCAACAACAACCAGCGCACGGTCAGCCAAGGCCAGCACCAGTCCAGCAACTCCAACTCGGCTGGTGGGGATGCCAACGTCTCCTCCTACATCTCCCCGAACACCAGCCTGTCCACCGGCGGCTACGTCTACAACAACCGCACCCTGAGCATCAACCCCGTCCAGGCAATCAGCCCGGCTGTGGTGGCCCCCTCGGCTTTCGTCTCCACGGTGGCTGACCCCTACTGTGGCCCCCGCCAGAAGGTGATGTCCAAGGACGTGAACGGCAAGATCATCGGCCTGTTCGGCCACACCGACGTGGCCCTGGGCCAGAACCAGTGGTTGGCTCCGGACTTCGACATGCCGTACCGGAAGGTGGAGGTGGTCCCCGGGCAGCTCTACCAGCTGATCGGCCACAAGACCCACGAGACCACCACGGTCCTGACCGTCAGCACCAGCGGTGCTCTGGCCTTCGGGGCCAATGGTAGCAGTGGTCAGGGTGGCTCCATCGGGGCTTCCGGTGGTGGTGCCCTCCAGCGGATGGTGACCACGCTCCGGGTCCAGGAATGCGTCGCTATGACGTTGACACCGGCTCCTAAGGTGATTCCCTCACCTGCCCCCAAAAAACGCCCTGTGGCCCCTTCTCGCAAGCCGCAGGGGCATTCCTCCAAGAAGCCTGATTGCAACTGCATCAAGTAAGCCATCCTGACCTCATCAAGCCCCCTCGGCTCCGGCCCTGGGGGCTTTTCTTTTGTCATCTCAGCCCTGCCTAATCCTTAGGCACAAAAATGTACGGTAATAGGAGAAGAAGAGTGCCCTATGGAACTCAGACCTCCCCGTCCATCCAAAATGTACGGTAATAGGAGAAGAGCTTGCTCTCCTCCAGTAGGACCCCTCTGACACACAGCACTAGCTGTCACTGACAAGGGTCCAGGGTATCCTAAGGCTACAGATTGCCGCTCCCGCCCTGGTGTCCAGGAGCCTCCGATGACAAGGAAGGCTCCTGGGGACCCTGCAATGAACCCTCCCCACCTGTTCTGGCCCCCGGCAGGATGGATTGAGGTCTGGATGCAAGTTCCAGCGCGTTGTCTCCGAAAAGGACAGGTCAAAGGCTGGCTAGCATGCCCCCGATGACTGAAGATTCTCTGGCACGTCAGCCAGAGGTTAAAGTGTATGCTGCTGTAATGCTCCATGGTAACGCCCAGAAGAGTAGCCAGCAAGGTTAGAGGCTCCATCCTCAGCCGTCATTGCGATGTAGAATGATCCTTCCAGGTTCAAGCCTGGGAGTCCCGGAAGCGTTGTGTCGTTGCCGGGATGTCCTGATGGATACAGGACCGTGACAGGTATGTCTCACACGTATTGGCTGGTACCCTGGCAGGTACCGGGCGACTCTCACCCCTAACAAACCTGGGGGGTCCTTCCGGAAGGAAGGGCCTAGGGCTGGATCCTTGAAGATCCAGTTCCGAAGGAGTGGAACCCTTTAGGCACGAGACAGCAGGCAGCTGTACCTTACCCCTTGATCACTGGGGAGGGTAGAGCTCCGGGCTTGTATAGCCGGAGTGGCTATGGACTCTTCTGGGTCCATACCAGCTGGGAAGGCTAGGCACTATAGGACCTGATCAGTCCGAGTCTAGACCTTCTACGGAATACGGATACCTCAGCAAAGACCTAGGGTCATTTGGGAAAGCTTTTGGAAGCTTTCCCAATGACCTTGGGGCTTGAGAGCTGAGGAAGTCCAAGGATCGCCTTCACTGGCCTTCCTCGGACTTCCTTGGCTTTGCTAGGAAACGGCTCCACCCTGTCCCTGGGCGCTAGGGGGCCCCTTAACAATCTTTAATAGTTATAATAGGTATACAATTACTACTAAGGTATCCTTATACTACCTTAAGTATACTTATAGTACTACAGTATGGACTATGTAGTACTATGCATATACAGGGTACTATAGTACTTCTAAGCTATTCTGGGCTATACTTTAATGTTCTTCAAAAATGTACCGTAATAGGAGAAGAAGCCCAAAGGAGGGCACATGAGCTACATCATCAGCCCCAAGGGCTATCACCAGTTCCGCACAGACAGCATTGAGGACGCCAGGCTGTACCTGAAGCGCCTTGACATCCGAGGCCTTGGTCAGAATGGCTGGGGCACCTTCGGCCCTGAAGGCCTCCCAGTACGGGTACAAGGGAACATCAAGAAGCTCCAGCTGAGCTTCCCCAAAGCCAATGCTAAGCAGTCCAAACCTATCCCGGTCAAGCGAGACCCCGTTGCAGCTGCTGCAAAAGCAGCCAGTGCCCACGCCCGCCTGATGGCAGGCGAGGCCATACCAGCCTGGAGACCCAATGGAAAGAATACCTGAAGCCCTCCTTGAGGGTGGTCCCAGCTCTGGGATCACCCAGAAGCAATGGGCTGAGATCCTCAGGAGTATCCCCAAGCCTGTGGTGGACAACAACACAACACCGCACATGGCGGGGTTCCTGCTGGGCATCCAGTATACCCTTGACCGTATCAGACCTCTCGTAAGGAGCTGACATGAGTTTTTTCAAGAAGGCCGGAGGGCTCCTCGGGAACATCCTGGGGATTCGTTCCGGAAGCTCCTCCCAGGTCCGTCAGTTCGCTGAGGACTGGGGCTTCCAGCAGCGTCAGCTTCAGGCTGACATGCAAGCCCAGCAGTTCGGCCTCCGGGCCAGTACCGAGCTGACCAGCCTCCAGGATGAGGCTGAGGCCAAGATGGCCGATACCCTCCGGAAGGAGGCAGCAGCATCACAGCCCCAGGTGGAGCTGGCCAACGCCAACAACAAGGCCCGTCAGGCCTTCTTCCGATTCCGATGATCCCTTTCCAACCAGCCCTCCCGTTCATGGAGGAGCCACCCTCAGAGGAGGCTCCCCAGGACACGTGGACTCGCCTGTACCGGCGATCCCAGCCTGCACGAGTGCGGGCACAAGCCAATGCTGCCCTCACCATTCCGGAAGCGTATCTTCCGGATGGCGGTCTGATCGATGACCACACCGGGCAGGTGAGCTACCAGAGCATCGGCTACCGGGGTGTGAACAACATCGTCAACGTGATGGCGAACCTGCTGTTCCGCACCTCCCGGAGCTTCTTCCGACTGGCCCCTTCCAAGGAGTGGCTCCGGAAGAACCCCACTGCTGACACAGCTGCCTTGGAGGCAGACATGGCAGCCATTGAGGCCCGGGCCACTGAGGCCTGGGTTCAGCGTGGAGACCACGACAAGCTGATCCAGGCCCTGATCCAGGTGGCTGTGGTGGGTCAGGCTGTCCTGTGGTTCGACAAGGCTCAGGATGTCTTCCGGGTGGTGCCCTTCCGGAACTACTGCATCGACAGGCTCTACGATGGCAGCATCGGAACCCTGATCATCGCTGAGCAGCTCCGAGTACTGGACCTCCGGGAAGACCTCCGGCAGACCCTGCTGGATTCCGGCAAGGCTCCCATGGCTCCTGTGGCCCTCTACACCCGTCTGACAGCCCAGCCTGACGGCAAGTACCTGCAGGAGGTGGCTGTGGATGGCGGTCAGGCCATCCCGGACCTGACCCAGACCTTCACCGAGGACAAGCTGCCCTTTGCCACCCCGTTCTGGTCCCTCCCTCCGGAGGCCTCCTACGGTATCTCCCTGGTGGATGGGCTCCGAGGGGACCTGCACAAGCTGAACATCCTGGCTGCTGCCCAGACCCGCGGTATCCTGAACATCCTGGACTGGAGGACCCTGGTCAACCCCGGGGGCCTGACGGACATCGAGGACTTCAAGGAATCGGAGCCTGGTGATCCCATTGCTGGCAAGCCTGAGGACATTGCCGTCTCCGTCACTGGGGACCCCAAGATCGTCGAGCTGATCACAGCAGTCATGACCGACATTGAGCGCCGGCTGGCTGCCGCCTTCCTGGTGGAGCAGGCAACCTTCCGGACTGGTGAGCGTGTGACGGCTGAGGAGGTCCGGAGGACTGTTGACAGCCTGGAGCGCCAGTACACCGGCATCTATGCTGCCATGGCCCATCACCTCCAGCAACCCCTGGCCCGCTGGATTCTGGACATGGTGGACTTCCAGAAGGACCTGTCCGTGGATGTGACCGTGGTGACGGGTCTGGATGCCCTGAGCCGGGCCACTGAGGCCGACAACCTCGTCAGGGTGCTCATGACCATGGGGCAGCTTGCCACCCTTCCGGATGACCTCCGGGCCCGCATGCGTCAGCAGGAGGTTGCTGAGGCCATTGGATCAGGCTTCGGAGTGAGCATGGACAGGTTCCTGATTCCGGAGGAGGAATTCCGGAAGCAGCAGGAGCAGCTCCAGCAGCAGCAGATGGCCATGCAGGTTGCTGCCCAGCAGGCAACCCAGCCCCAGCAAAATGTACGGTAATAGGAGAAAACACCCATGACCGACGCCACTGAGCAACCCCAATCCACCCAAGCCCCTCCGGCTGTCGAGCAGAACCCTGCTCCCCAGACCGAACCCCAGGCAACCCCCGAGGCATCCAAGCCCGCCGCCGAGGCCAAGCCCCCTGTCCAGCCCGGCAGCAAGACCGTCAGCTACATGCAGTCCGGCAACAAGGCCCTCGATGCTGCTCTGGCCATCCTGGGACGTGGAGGGCTGGAGCAGGACAGCTTCGAGATGGACCAGGCCCGTGAGGGTAACTTCGGTCCTCTCAAGGCCGTCCTGAACCACCTGAAGCTGGAGCACGGTGACGCTGCCCTCCAGCTGATGGAGGCTGCCTACGCCACCCACCAGGCCGAGCAGGAGAAGGCCCGGAAGGAGCTGGTCTCTGACCTCCACAAGATCGCCGGGGGCAAGGATGGCTGGGAAGCCACCCAGGCCTTCATTGAGGCCAATGCCACCCCGGATGAAGCCAAGGAGCTGAAGGAGGCCCTGGAGACCGGAGGCATCACTGCCCGCATGGCTGCCCGCTACATGGCCACCCTGTACCAGCAGTTTGGCCAAGGTGAGCAGGAAACCAAACCGAATGAGCCCCAGGCTGCTCAACCCCAAAGCCACAGCCCCCGAGCCACCAAGGCTGCCGGTGCCAGCAAGGCCGGCGAGTTCCTGGGGTTCGATGACTACGTCAAGCAGTACCAAGCCCTGGTCACTTCCGGTGCCGGTCAGAACGACCCCCGCGTGGTGGCCATTCAACAAGCACGTCTCCGCGCCATCCACGCGGGGCATTGATAGGAGAGCCAGATGGCCCTGTCCGAATTCACCTTCCCGGGAAAACTGGGTACCACCAACCTGACGGCTCCGGTCAACGAGGCCCAGCTGCGTGAGCTGCACATCGATGCGGTCAAGAAGTCTGCCGAGAAGCGCCTGTGGGACGACAGCCTGGTTGCCAAGTACTTCCCGAAGCGCCTGCTGACCGGCACCTCCACCACCCGCATCGATGCAATGGGCTCCGGCAATGGCATCCAGAAGCTGGAGCATGACCGCACCCCGGTGCCGACCCAGTACAAGTTCGGGGTCAGCAAGTTCAGCATCGACACCCCGGTGCTGGCCCGTGCCCGCGTGGAAGAGCTGGCTGACATCCAGTCCCACCTGCCGGTGCTGACCGAGATCGGTGATGACCAAGGCCGCCAGTTGGCCGAGTTCATCGACAAGACCTACATGATCATGGCGACCAAGGCCGCCCTGATGACCACCACGCCCTTCCAGGGCCTGTCGGCTGCCGAGGGCTTCCTGGGCGGCACCCAGGTCTCTGCCGGCACTCAGGCTGACAGCCGTGACCCCGCCAAGCTGCTGAATGCCTTCCGGCAGCTGGAGCTGGCCATGTTCAAGAAGAAGGTCTCCATGACCAAAGAGTCCGCCCTGCTGGTGGTCACTCCGGAGGTCTTCTACACCCTGGAGACCAACAACATGCTGGTGGACCGCCAGATCAAGTGGTCGGACGGCACCATGCTGAATGCCCGTGTCCTGCACTTCCTGGGCATCCCGGTCGAGCGTTCCAACGTGTTCCCTGGCGGTGAGAACGTCCAGAACCACCTGCTGTCGAACAGCTCGAACAACAATGCCTATGACGGGGACTTCACCAAGGTCCTGGGTACCGTCATTTGCACCAAGGCCCTGCAGGATGCCTATGCCTACCAGCCGAAGTACTCGCTGGACTGGGACTTCAAGGACATCTGCCACTACATCACCACCCGTGTGGCGATGGGTGTTGGCATTGCCCGTCCTGAGTATGCCGGCGTGATCACCCACGCCTGATGCCAAGCCCTCTGGGTCTCTTCGGAGGCTCAGGGGGCTTTTTTTTCTTCTTAGAGGCCACCATGCACGACCTTCAGATCATCAATGCCATGCTCCGGCAGGAGGCCCAGCAGCCCGTGGCCTCCCTTACCGACACCCACCCCATGATCCCCACCTGCCTTGGCATCATCCAGGAGGAGCGGAATGCTCTGCTGTCCCGGGGCTGGTGGTTCAATACCGTTACCGTTACCCTGCAACCCAGCAATGACGGGTCTGTTCTGGAGCCTACCAATGCCCTCCAGACCCACGCCCGGGGCTACGTGCCCGTCGATGGTCGCCTGATGACCTGTGATGGCCGGAACCCCTCTGGCCCGGTCAAGGCCAAGCTCTTTCTGCACATGACCACCCAGCAGCTGCCGGAGGTGGCCGCTGCTCACCTGGTGGCCCGGTGCCGCTTCCGCTACGCAGCCGACATCATCAAGGACCCCACAGAGTACGCTGCTGCTGAGCGGGATGCCCGGGAGACCCTGGTGGCGCTCAATGCTGCCCACATCCGGCAGCAGTCCCCGATGGGCCGCAACCGCTACCAGCGGGCTGTGGATCGGGTCTTCACCAGCAATTACGCCAACCGCTTCCTGGGGACCTTCTGATGCGAGTCATCTCCGGTGTCCTGAAGAACATCCAGGCAGGCTACTGGGAGAACCTGAACACCAATGTGCCCTCCGGGGCCGCCTCTGACACCACCAATGTGGACTTCCCGTCCGGTGGGGGTGTCAAGAAGCGAGCTGGGTTCAAGGTTGTCCGGGACAGCACCATCTTCCACATCGGTGCAAACGTCCAGCCCGTCTATGCCAAGGGCCTGGGTTTCCTGACAGTGGGTCGCCAGGGGTCCGAGTACCGGGGTCCCATGTTGCTGGAAGGTGGTGACAATTCCTTCATCGGCAATGCTGTGCTGCCTGAGCCCATCCAGCTCCTGCCTGTGGGGGATGACGTCCTCATGCTGGCCAAGGGCTCCATGACTGTGTCTGGGTCAGAAACTACCGTACCGAACATTGGGTTCATTGAGGTCCTGGCCGGGGCAGCAAACACCACCTACACGGCTGTGGTCAAGGGACCCTTCGGTCAGGTGACGGCCAGATACACTACCCCGCCGGCCTACAACAGCAACCTGAACCTCAGCCTCAACAACGTCCCTGTGTACTCCGGGGAGTCTGTGGTGGAGCGTGGGCTGACTCGCACAGGCCCCACGGGATGGATACCGGCCAAGGAGGGCCCCCAGTATCTGACCCGCTATGACCTCCCGAACCAAGCAACACTGAGCCAGTTCGTCAATGCCTCAGGCAGCAACGGGCAGGTCTTCCTCGGAGGCCCAACCTGGCAGCCCGGTCAGGATCTGAACCCATCTGCCATTGGCGGTAGCACCCGCTGGGATCCCTCATGGGGAGCAAGCTACCCCAACATGTGGCACCCCTTGATCCGAGCTGATGGGCCCCTGAAGAACTACAACTGGATCGAGTGGGACTACCGGTATAACCGGAGGATCTTGAACCCAGAGTATTCTGCCCGGATCAGTGAGGCCACCTTCAACTACCAGAAGGCCCAGACCGAGTACCAGCTCCAGGTTGCGGAGCAGACCACCCGGAGCCACATTGCCCTGCGGCTGGCCCAGCACATCCCTGGTGCTGTGGTCCACGGGGCTGTCATCGAAATCCCCGGAGCAACCAGCATCACTGTGTCTGATGGGGCCAGCGGGTCCGACCTTCGTCCAATCCTGAGGGAAGTGTCGTCCGTGTCGGACCTCCCAGGCAAGGCCACAGAAGGCACCTTGATGCTGGTTGCCGGGGTCCCGTTCAAGCACCAGGCCGGTATCTGGAAGGAGCAGCCCGGAGGCAGCCTGAACTGGCGGGGCCCCTGCCTGTGGTGGCTGCAGGCAAAGAGATTACCCTCCCTGGTTAACAAAGCCAATGGGAAGGACTGGGTGATACCCAAGGCTGGTTCCTGGGATGAGCTGTCCCGGATGCGCGGGGAGCACACCATGGTCTATGCCGACATCTTTGGTGGCCGCATGGTTCTCCTGACGTCCAAGGGGGCCTTCGTGTCTGCAATCGGGAGCCCCTTCGATGTCACCCCCAGCAGCGCCATCAACCCCACAGCTGATGACGGCTACTACCTGGAGCTGGGTAGCGAAACGGACCCCGTGAAGGCGGGCATCCTGTGGGGCTCCCAGCTACTGGCCATCACATCCCGCCGGGCCTTCCTGGTTGGCTTGGGCTCCCGGGACCAGACCAGCATCACCCAGCTGGATATGGAGGGTGTGGGCCGGGCCAACGTGTTCCTTGCCCGTACCTCCCGGGGCCCTGTCATGCTGGCCCAGGAAGGCCTGGGGGCACCAATCCGGCTCCGGCTGCTCCAGCCCTCTCCGGAGGGTGGCCGGCTGGTGTCCGTTCCTCTGTGCCCCCAGTTTGATGAGAAGAAGGCCCGGAACGTGGTCAAGCACATGACCTCCTCGGCATCCGGGGATGACCTGTGCATCTGGCATGGTGCCGGTCACGCCAGGCTGATTGACCTGCGTGGGGAGTTCCCTGTCATTCGGGACTACAAGGACCTGCCTGAAGAGGGCTGGTGTGGCTATGTCGGGGATGACCTCTGGCTCCTCTACAACAAGTTTTGCAAGCAGGACCCGGAGGCCACCAGGGACTACTTCGGGGACATCAAGGCAACCATCGAGTTCCACACGCCCCCGCAGTCCGGTACCTACATGCCCGACAGCAGGCACACCACCAAGTCCTGGACGGTCTGGCTCCAGGAGGGTGAGATGACCCTCTCATCGGCCGGCTTTGCCCGCACCTTCAACCAACCCAGCGAGTATGCCTCGCTGCCCATCCACCTGCGGGGCGAACATCGCATCCGCGTCACAAGCACAGCGGCGCCCATGTACATCCGGGAGGTCCAGTACTCACTGGTCACGCGGAACGGGAAGACGCCCAGCTCCTGGAGTTAACGATGTTCTGGAAAGGTCTCGCTGAGGGGATCATCTCCCCTGTCCTGGGCAGGTTCGCTGCCAAGGCATCCAACGACATGGCATCCCGGGCCGACAGCCTGAACCGGCTGAAGGTGGATGCCCGGAATGCTTCGGCCCGGGTGGAGTGGCAGTACCGGCAGAATGCCATCGAGCGGACCAACAGGAAGGCTTCCGAGCAGTTCTTCAAGGACAAGGCCACTGTTGAGCGGAACTTCGATGTCCAGAACCGCCAGGCTGTCTTCGCTGAGGTTGAGCGGAAGGCTGGCAAGCAGGCTGCCCAGGGGGCCATGACGGCTGAGATGGCCCAGCGTGGCCTCCTGGGTACGGGCCTGGCTGCTTCCATCAACACGGTCCAGCAGGCCCGTCTGGGGCAGATGGAATCCTCTGCCCTGAGCCAGGAACGGGCCCGCAAGTTCAACCAGGGGGCAACCCTGGACACCCTGGTGGCCTCGGCCTTCTCTCAGAAGGACCTGGACATGCCCATGGTCAAGTTCGACCTGACCCGGGTGAAGGACACCACCGTCCGGGCCCCTTCCTGGGGCAAGGCCATTGCCCATGGTGTCATCCGCGGTGTCGCCGCCTACTACGGGGGCGAGCAGGGCAGCCAGATCGCCGGCATGGTCCTCAACAGCGAGAAGTATGTCCGGAACTCCCAAGCATCCGGCCAGAAGGCTCTGAACAGCCTGTATGGCCAGGGGCAGGTCCAGTTCGCCACTCCTATGGAGCGGGCCGGTCAGATGGCCCAGGCCGCCCTGTCCGCCTACGGACAGAACGGGATGGACTGGAACAAGCTGGGGCAGGGAATCCTGCAGGCCCAGCAAGGCAACAACCGCATGGACTGGGGCAAGCTCTTCGAGATGGGCAGGAATGCCTACGGGAACTGGAAAGTGACCGACAAGCCCATGCCCACCACCACAGGAGGCTACAGTGTCCCAAAGTTCTGACGGGCTGATCAACGGTACCCCGTTCTTCCAGTCCAGCCCGGCCGGTATGTCTGCACGGTCAGGTAAGCCCTCTGTGCTGAGCCCTGCTGCCCAGTCCATCCTCCGCACAGAGACAGGTGATCTGCCCAGCTCCCGCATGTCCACCATGGACAAGATTGCCAAGGAGCGGCCGTCCCAACGGGACCCCTTCAATGCCCAGATGGCTGACAAGGAGAAGTTCCTGCAGGGCATGCAGGTGGTGGCCTCGGGCAAGGCTGTCAGTGAGGTTGCTGCCGAGCAGCCCTGGTACACCCGCATCTTCGGCAAGTCCGATGTGGTGCTGGGTGCCGAGTCCTACGCCAAGGGCTCTCTGGCCCAGGAGGTTACTGCTGACGTTCTCCGGAACATGGGCACCCTCCGGCAGATGGATGAGGACACCTTCCGGAAGGCCCTGCTGACACGGTTCGAGATGGCCCGTACTGGCTCCGCTGCTGTGGACATGGATGTCCAGAACCAGCTGCTCCAGAAGGTCCCCCAGATCATGGAGACCTACACCAAGCAGGCATACCAGTACCGGCAGGAGCAGGCCACCGAGCAGCAGAAGGGCTTCTTCCATCGAGCTGCCGACACCCTTGGTGAGACCTTCAAGACCCTGGATGTGGACCCCACCAGCCCCTCTGGGCAGGAGGCTGCTGCCAAGGCTGTGGCCGAGTTCGATGCCAACATCGGCCGGATCGTCGGCCAGGACAAAGAGAGCTACGAGAAGAACCTCCTGAACCTGTTCGAGGGGGCCATTGCCCAGATCGGTGAGCCCCAGATCGTGATGAACACGGATGGGACCACCACCACCACCTACAAGACGGCCCATGCCGTCCAGGCCATGCTGGCGGGCTCCAAGGCATTCGAGCAGCTACCCAGGGAGCAGCAGACTGCCCTCCTGCAGAAGGCTGAACTGGCCAACCGGAAGGCCATCACCAAGTTCTCCACACCCCACATGGAGAAGCTGGCCAAGATCGAGACCATGATCCGTGATCCTGGTCCCGGGCAGACAGTCAAGCAGCTGGTGAAGATGAAGCAGGAGGTCCTGGATACCATCCAGCGAGAATCCGGTAGCTTCATACCCCTCTATGACCCCGAGGACATGAAGGCTGACAGTGTCCGTTCTGCCCTGGCCATCCAGGCCCGGAGGGAGCGGGAGCTTCAGAAGCGCCTGGCTGACCAGGCTGCCAAGGAGCGGGAAGCCTCCCATGCCTCTTCCCAGGAGGCCAAGGAAGCAGCGGCCGCCATGAGGGCAGCCCAGTTCACCAACCTCATGGTCACTGACCCTGTGGGCTGGTCACGGGCCAAGGCCCTCGGCCTGGTCAAGGCAGAGGAGGCCAAGCACGTGGAGAACAGTGCCTACGTCCAGGCCACCCCTGACCAGCAGTATGCCCTCATGCGGGGCAGCCTGAACCCCATCCCTGTGGCCAAGGCTGAGCGGCAGGGTGAAGTCAACCGCCTGCTGACCGAGGACCCCAAGGAGCTGGTCAAGCGTCCGGATGAGCTGATGCTCCTTCTGGATCGGTTCAAGGCTGACGTGCAGGCCCTGGGTCGAGAGAAGGCCCAGGACTACTATGGGGCCGACCTGGCAGGGCTTCTGGAGAACACTGTCACCAAGCAGGCCCAAGGCTTCCCCAACGACATCCTGGTGCATTCCCTCTATGCTGACGCCCGTGCCGCCAAATCCGCCAAGCCCTCCGAGGACCTCCGAGAGACCACCAAGGACCACCTCCAGAAGTCCAGCAACCGCTGGGGTATATCGGCCCTCTGGAATGATGCAGCGGCACAGCCCCTCTGGGCCTCTGGGACCAACCTGGATGACTATCCTGACCTCTCTGAGGCGGTGGCTTCTGAGGTTGCACGGGCAAAGGCTGTGAGCCCGGCTGATCCTGAGGAGCAGCTGATCCTGAAGGCATCACAGAACCTGATCGGGCCCGGCAAGGCGTTCGTGCCTGCTGGGGGAACCCTGATCAGGAACTATGCCGATGGGCAAGACCCCATCCAGTACCTGGTCAACCCACCCAGCGGTCGGGGCATCCCCGTGGACAAGGTGGGTGAATACCTGGAAGAGCAGGTGGAAGCCCTCAAGCAGGGGCAGGTCCACAGCGTCCAGGGCTTCTTTGCCGGCGGAGCCAGCAAGTCCCTAGCCATCCGTGTCCTCAATGAGGACGGCTCCGTCAACATCAAGGAACTCCCTCTGGACCAGCTGCTCCACGAGTATTACAACCCCACCAAGGGCCCTGGCTCATTCAGCCGAGCAGCCAAGAAGGCCACCGGCTCCTCATCCTTCCCCCTCCTTTGAGGTAAACCATGAAGCAAACCGTCTGGATTGACCCCCGCGAGTCCTGGGACAAGGGCTGGCAGCCGTATCAGCCTCGTCCGAAGGAAGTCCAGACGGGAAGCTCCCTGGCTGCTGCCGCTCCGGCTCCTCTGGACCTGCCGGCTTCCAGGCCGGCTCTGGACACCCGTGAGACCGTGGAAGCCCAGGTCACTCAAGGTGACAAGGACTACCATGAGACCAATGAGCAGCCCTATGGCTGGGAGGGATTCAAGGACAAGGCCGCTGCCGGCTTCAGGCAGTCTGTCGTTGTTAAGACCGCAGGCCTGGCCTATGAGACCTACGAGTATGGCCTCAAGACAGCCTTCAATAGGGACTGGGGCCCGGCGGCCCCCGTGGAGCTTACCCCTGAGATGCTCAATGGCCGGACCGAGGCCGAGGTTGATGAGCTGGAAGGGGCACACAACCCTGAGCATGCTCTCTACATCCTGGAGCGCCAGAATGCTGACCGCAGAGACTTCCAGATTATGTCCAGGGGCTCAACCACCCAGAAGCTCCTGGCTCCCATGGTTGGTGGTGCTGTTGACGGTGTGCTGGGCTTTCCTGCTGGCGCTATTGGTCGGGCTATTGGTTCAGGTATTGGTCGCCACATGATCAGGAATGGGAGCACGGTGGCCAATGCTGCCGCTGCCTCCCGGGTGGTTGGTGGGGTCTCTGGGACCCTGCTGGGCGGGGCTGTCCCTGAGGCCATCACGATGGGCTATGACCCGAACAGGGACTGGTCTGACGTGCTGGCTGCCACCTTCTTCGATGCTGGGGGTGTGGTGGGTGCTGTCCGGGGATCAGCCAAGGTCCAGGCTTCTGCTAAGGAGATCGCTGCCCGGGTGGCCAACCTGACCATGGAGCCAACCCCTGAACTCCACCTGCCAGCTGACGGGCACTCTGATGCCATTGGTGTGCAGGCAGCCAAGGCCGTCCAGACCCGCATGGCTGAGGCCCAGGTGAACCCTGAGGTGGTTGCCATGGAGAAGGGCCTGGAGGATGTCTCCTACCTGTCCGACCATGAGCTGAAGAACCTGGGTGTCCACACCTACGATTCCCCAGAGGGTCGCCGGTACTTCGGCCGGGACACCACCGTCTGGGACCTCCCTGAGGGCTACGTGGATTCCCGGAACGGTCACAAGTCCGTAGGGGACCTCCCCTGGCCTGAGGCCCCTGACACCCAGAACGCTGCCTTCACCACCGACCACGTGAACTCCAATCCGGTGGAGGTGGCCGAAGCTGCCCTGCGGTCTGAGCAGCAGTTCGACCGCTACCTTGAGGCCGCCAAGGAGAAGGGGCTGACTCATGCCCAGGCCCTCATCGCCTACAGGGAGAAGCGGTACCCGAAGCTGGCTGGTCGGGAGTGGACCACCACTGACAACGTGGTCCACCCGAAGGGCATGGACCCTGACCTGGTAGATGCCGTCAAGACCATCCGGGACGAGTTCTTCCGGAAGGGCGAGATGACCCTCCTGGACAACATGGTCACGCATGAGGGCTCCTGGGGTGAGCACCTGGGGATGGGCAAGCACCTGAACCTTGCCATCGACACCAAGGCCGTCACCACCCGCCTGGACCAGCTGGAGGTTGTCCTCCATGAGATGGGCCATAGCCTGGCCATTGGTGGCATCGGCAACGTCCCCCTGGATATCCGGAAGGAGTGGGGAAAGGCTGCTGGTGCTGTCTTCAATGCCATGGCTGAGCGTGGCGGGGCCACCAAGGCAGCAGCCCTGCGGTTTGGCCTGGGGACCTTCAACTACAAGAATGCCCTTCGCCACCCTGATGCCCGCAGCACTGCCCTCTTCAACATCCTGGCTGAGGACACCACCAAGGAAGGGGCCCGGAAGGCATCCAAGTACTGGGGGAACTTCGACGAGATCACTGCCCAACAGTTCGTCAAGTACGTCCAGCGCCGCTACGATGAAGTGGTCTATCAGGGCAAGAAGAAGCCAGGCCGGTACCTGCCCTCCAAGGCCATTGCCGAGTACATGTTCCATGCTGTCAAAAGCCTGGTGACGCTGTTCCGTCGTGTCCTGAAGGAGGATGCCACCGAAGCCAATGTGGCCAAGGCAGCTGATGCCTTCTTCGGTGCCCTGACAGATGCCCGGAAGGCTGGCAAGCAGGATACCCACCTGGCCCCCTCTGCCGTGTCCGAGGCCGCTGACTCCATGCTGGAGGTCATGCGGGACACCAAGCTCTACGACAAGGATGGCACGGGCTACACGGCCCCTGAGACCCCAAAGAGCACCCCGGGATCAGGTGGGTCGGGCCCCACTGCCAAGGAGACCCCTGAAGAGGCCCCGCTGCCCAAGCACACCTTCAGTGCCCAGGGCCGCCTGTATGGCCTGGAGAACCTGCCCCAGAAGAACCAGGGCGATGTGGCCACTGCCATCATGGTGGACAAGGTGGTCCAGCGAGCAGCCCAGGAGGCCCCTGAGCGGGTTGATCAGTCCAATGCCCGGACCTCAAAGCTCCTGGGCAGTGAGAAGGCAGGGAAGCTGGGTGAGTCCCTGATCTCAGCCACCCAGGTCATGCTGAAGTCCAAGAACCCTGTGGTTCGCTGGGCAGCAGCCATCCTGGGTGAATCCCCGTCCAACCTGACTGGCCAGCGGAACAATGCCACCGCTGCCATCCACAAGTACCGCCTGGAGCGGGAGATTCTGGGTAACTCCCTGTACCGGCTCCGGAAGGCCCAGGCCGCCTGGCTGAAGGAGCAGGGCAAGCACCCGGCCTTCAGCCTCTTCAGCTCTGAGGGGGCTGACAAGTTCAATGCTGAGCTCCAGTACTGGCTCCACGAGACCCACAAGGCTGGAGAGATTCCGGATGACTTGGACTCCCCTGCCATCCGGGAAGCCATCCAGGCCCTGGCTGATGGGCACCAGCGGGCCAACGAGGCCGAGCTGAAGTATGGGGTGGTGGGCACCCAAGAGGAGCTTCCTCCCTCCCTGGGCTACATGCAGCGTGTGCTGGACCCCGAGAAGATCAAGAACATCACGGTTGCCCAGCGCCAGAAGCTGACGGCTGCTATCCGGGCCCAGCTCCAGGACATTGGGTTCTCCCCGGAGGTCTCGGACAACGTGTCCAAGGCATACCTGACCCGGGCCCTGGATGCCCGTGGAGGTGTGTTCGCTCCTCAGGAGGTGGCCCTGAACTCCCCAGCTGCTGTCCGGACCATCCAGGACATCCTGAAGAAGGACGGCTACACCCCCGAGGAGATCGAGACCATCACCGGGCCCTTGCTCAACACCAAGGAGCGCCACTTCTCCCGGAAGCTGGCCCTGGATGAGCACATGGACCTTGGGGATGGGATCACCCTCGGCAGCCTCATGTGGAATGACCACCAAGCCATGCTGCGTGACCGGGCCCGGACCTCCGCTGGCTGGTCGGCCATGGCTGCCCAGGGCATCTATGGGTACTCGGGCATGGAGGCTGTGGTCAAGGCAGCTGCCCAGGGCGTGGGCGATCAGGCAGCCTCCCGTGCTGAGCTGGATGCCCTTCGCCAGCTGGTGTCTGAGGTGTCCTCTGTTCCTCTGGAGGGAATGTACTACTCGGCTGCCCTGGACACCCTGGTCTCCGCCAATGCTGTCCTGCGGCTGGGCGGCTTGGCCTGGACCCAGGTGGCTGAGGTCCTGAACATCGCCAACCAGGTTGGTGGGCTCAACACCCTCCAGGCCATCCCGGCTGTTCCCCGGCTGATCAAGGAGATCAAGGCTTCCGTCAAGGGGGCCAAGATGAGCACCAACCCTGTCCTCGGGGAGCTGGAGAACTACATGGGGCACACGTTCGGCACGGATGGGTACTTCATGGCCTCCCCTTGGGACACCAATGGGAAGAACAGGGACATCCGGGGGACTGAGGAGACCAGCAAGACCCTCCGGTTCCTGAATGCTGTTGGACACATCCAGGGGGTCATCGGTGGGCATCGGATCATCATGGCCACCCAGCAGCGGATGGCTGCGGAGCTGACCGTGGAGCAGGCCCTGAATAGGGTCCTCAAGCTGGATGCTCCTGACACCTGGCTCAGGGACATTGGCATCGATGGGGAGCTCTGGGAGCACCTGAAGGACGCTGTGCCCCGGGTCACTGACGTGGGGCCGGACGGGAAGGTTACGTACTTCCATGCCCGCCACCTGTCCCCTGAGCTGCTGGACCAGCTGAGCACGGTCGTCCACCGATCCGTGAACCAGATGATCCAGGGTACCTTCGCTGGTGAGCGTGGCATCTACGTCCACAACAGCTTCTGGCGGGCTGTCACCCAGTTCCGTGGGTACTCCATCACGGCCCTGGAGAAGCAGCTGGGACGGCAGGTGGGCAACTACGGATATGCCCGGGTGGGCCTGATGACCATGGGCAACATGGTTGCAGCCATGCCGGTGGTGGCCCTCCGTATCCTGGTGGCCTCCCTGGGCCGCAGGGATCAGGAGGAGTACCTGGAGAAGATGCTGACCCCCACGGAGCTGATCCAGAAGTCCACCCAGTACGTGGCCTACCCTGGCCTGGCATCTGACATCCTGGATGTGCTTCAGGACGTGACCGGTGACAACCCCTATCAGGCCAAGGCCCTGGGGGACCGGGCTGCTCCTTCGTTCGGTGTGGTCAACGACATCTACAGCCTGACCAGCGACCCCTCCAAGATCACCAAGCTGGTGCCTGGAGGGACCCTCCCCTTTGTCATCCCCTTCATGAACATGCTGCGCCAGGAGATCAAGCCTCCCCGCAGCCATATGACCCATTCTGAGAAGGCTGCCGCCCGCCACAAGCGGAAGGAAGCCAAGAAGGATAAGAAGGACTGACACCTTGCTCCCGGCTCCGGCCGGGGGCTTCTTAGAGCACCCATTCCCGGATGCTCCACGAAGCCAAAGGAGAACCAATGAGTACTGCCTCCATCACCCTGGAGCGATATGGGCTCCCCGTGGGTGCCTACCGGCTGTCCGATGGGCGCTACGACATGACCCCTGTGGTTGAGGTCTGCAAGGGCCTGTTGCAGGACTTTGCTCTGTCTGAGTCTGCCCCTGTGGGAACCAGGGAGCGCCTGTACGGCTCCGGTCTCTGGCAGTTCACCCTGATCAACGACCCCAAGCCCAAGACCTTCACGGACTGCTACAACCAGCTGAAGCGGTTTGCTGACCTGGTGCCCCGGATCAAGGGCCAGGAGATTGAGGTGGACGTGGGGGACCTGCCCCCGGGCTGGGACTCCGTGACCTGGGAGAACTCGGCCACTTTCGACAGCTGCCCTGCTGTCTGGGCCCCCACCTTCACCGGAGGGATGCACAAGCTGTCCACTGTCAAGGTCGTCTACCGGAAGGATGGCGTCACCAGGATTGCTCAGACCACAGCTGGTGCTGCTGGGCTGATTGACCTGTCCAGGTGGGAAGGTCTGCCAGTCTCGCTGATGCGGACCACCACACCCGTCCTGACCCCTGTGGTTGGGGAGATTGACATGGCTGAGCTGGAAAGTGTCATCCACCGGCTCTACCTGGCCTGCATGGATTGTGGGTGCTTTGTGCCCAAGGCAGAGGTGGCTCCTCCCGGGGGCTCCATCACTGTGCCTCCCCCGCACCCCCGCACCCCCCTGACGGCCTGGTCCGGTGTGCCATCCCTGACCGTCCGGAAGGGTGACAAATACTGGGACGACATCCTGGACAGGTACCTGGCCAACACCAGGGTTGACATTGTGCAGCGGGATGATGGCACCCAGATCAGCTACATGCAGGCCCTGGGGCTGGACGAGGGGACCTTCCTGATGAATCCAGGTGCTCTTGAGCTGTTCAGGCAAGCACCTGCTGTCCTGGTACCACAGTCAGTGGGCCTGGAGACCATGCTCCGCTTTGTCCAGGACCCGCAGGCCCAGCAGCCCACCACCAAGTGGGACCTACTGCTACCCACCCTGGAGTACACCCATGCCACCCCCATGGTGGTGAATGACCAGGGGCAGCTCCTGGAGGCCTACAGGTACCCAGCAGCCACCAAGCAGGCTGTGAAGTTCCTCAACGAGAACTACTTCAAAAACGACGGAGCCTTCACCATCTACCTGCCCTACGTCTACGTGGGCACCCAGGAGGAGTTCCAGGCTCTCAAGACACTAAACCTGGGGACCAGGGCTGGCCTCAAGGCTGCCTTGGAATCCGGGAAGGCCTCCGTAGTTGCTGTGGAGTTCATGTACATGCATGCCCGCAGGACCCCCGCAGCCACCTCCACTGCCCCCAGGATCATGGCCATGCCTGGCCTCAACCTGGGCCTTGTGCCCATCCGGGCCGTTAAGATCAACACCTTGGGGTTCTGATGAAGCACTCAGAGAAGCTTGATGCTATCCTGTCCTCCTTCCTGGACAGGGTCATGGAAAGCGTCCAGGAGCCTGGTGTGGACGGCAACACCCTCAGGACTGCCCTGGCAACCCTGGAGAAGTTCAACTGGCTGACCGTGGAGCAGTCCAAGGGCACTGATGGGCTGGAGGCCCTCAGGGCCGCCCAGGAGGCCCGCAAGGCTGCCCAGGCTGCCCGGGTGGGTCAACCACCTACGCCACAGGGATTGAACGACTGATGGCCCTTCTGGGGCCTCCGAGGGGCAGTACCCACTGACCAAAACCGAACCGTAATAGGAGAAGAGGATGGCTCAAGGACGAAGAGCTATAGTCCAGGAGGCCCCAGAGGCCGCTGAGGCCAGGAGGGCCCAGGTCAAGGCCGTCCAGGAGCTCTACAAGGACCCCATGGACTTTGTCTATCGGGTCCTGGTAGACCTGAAGAAGCTGTGTGTGGCTGAAATCCTGGCCGACATTTGTGCCTTCATGATGGACCCCTCCCGCAGGACCATCATGGTGCAGGCACAGCGAGGACAAGCCAAGACCACAGTGGCTGCCATTGGTATCGTCTGGGACCTGGTGCAGAACCCGAACCACCGGAATGCTGTGGTCATGTCCAACGAGAAGAAGGCCAAGGAGATCATTGTCATGGCCCGGAGGATATTCCATGAGCTTCCGGAGCTTGAACCTTGGCTCCCTGACCCTCGGGGTGGGGACAGGACGGGCATCCAGGCCTGGGATGTACACCACAGCCTCAGGAACCTGTCCGAGAAGTCCCCGTCCCTCTGCCCGATCTCCATTGAGGAGTCCTTGCAGGGCAAGCGGACGGACCTGACCGTCCTGGACGATTAATCTTCCGGTCGTCCTTAAACCCAGAGAATTCGGGGAACCTCCTGACAAATGACCCAGGACAATCCCGAGCCGAGCCCCGAAAGGGGAAGGTGTAACGACTATCCCGAAAGGGAGTAGGGCCAAGCGGCCCGAAGCACTGGGCACCCGGAAGGGTGAAGATATAGTCTGATCTGCATGGTAACATGCAGCCGTCGCAACCTATGGTAACAACCATGAAAAGAGCAACCAAGCCCTCCAAGTACGCTGAAGGCACCATCCATCAAACCCACTGTGGCCCCATTGAGGTACTGAAGTTCTACCCCCGGACGGACAAACGTTCGCCCAGGGCTGACATTCGGTACCTGGAGACCGGAACCCTCCAGAACGTGCAGGTGGGCAACATCCCAGGGAACAAAATCTGGGACTGCCGCAAGCCTTCTGTGTACGGTGTGGGGTACCTTGATAGCTACGTTGCAGTTCCCAAGAGGGGCTGTAACAGTACGTACCGCAGGGCATATGACCTCTGGTGCAACATGCTGAAGCGGGTATACCACAAGTCCCAGGAGAAGTATTACGGGGATGTTGAGGTGGATGTTCGCTGGCACAGCTTCAAGAACTTCTGGAACTCCCTGGAAGACCTGCCTGGTTATGAGGACTGGGTAAACCAGAAGTACCCCAGGATGTCCCTTGACAAGGATATCCGGGTACCAGGAAGCCGCGTGTACAGCAAGGACACCTGCTCTTTCGTCAGCCATGCAGAGAACACCCGCGCTGCATGTAAGAAGCGATGGGACAACGAGCTTAAGCGTCTCGGTGTCCAACAAACTGCTTGAAGATTCCAAGACGGGCTTCACGGCCGAGGGCCGGGCCAACATCCTCAGGAAGGCTCTGGACCTTTATGCCATTTGCGAGTACCGGGTGATCTGGCTGGGCACCCCCCAGTCCATGGACAGCCTGTACTTTGAGCTCCCCAAGCAGGGGGTGGAGGTGAGGGTCTGGCCCGGCCGGTTCCCCACTGAGGCCGAGGAGGCCTTCTATGGGGAGACCCTGGCCCCTTGGGTCAAGGAGAAGCTCCGGCTGGACCCATCCCTCCGGGCTGGTGGGGGCATCGATGGCTCCCGTGGCCAGGTAACCTGCCCTGAGTTCCGGAAGGAGGACTTCCACCAGTCCCAGGAGCTGACTATGGGTAAGGAGTGGTACGAGCTGCAGTACATGCTCAATGCCACCCTTACCGATGCTGGACGTAAGCCCCTGAACCCCAGGGACCTCCTGGTGGTGCCCCACGGGGAGGACTTCCCGATCGCCCTGGCTCCTGGCCTGGGACCGGGCTACACCTACAAGCATGTATCTGGTGGGCGCACCTGGGAGCTAGCTGTACCAGCCTCCATGGAAGGCCCCAGGGCCAAGCCTGTCATCAAGGCCTTCATTGACCCCGCTGCCGGTGGTAACACCAGCAAGGACCGGACGGCCTTCGCTGTCATTGGGCTGGTGAAGGGCAACCTGGTGTGCCTCTCCTATGGCTCCGTCCCCGGAGGCTACGAGAAGGAGACCTTGCACAAGCTGGCCAAGTTCCTGGCTCCCCACAAGCCAGCCCAGGTCTGCATTGAGAAGAACATGGGCTTCGGGGCCTTCAAACAGGTCTTCCAACCAATCCTGCTGGAAGAGGCTGCCAAGGTCGGCTGGAACCCGGGTGTGGACGAGGTGATGGTCCATGGCCAGAAGGAAGTCCGGATCATCGAGACCCTGGGCCCTGTCATGGGCCGTAGGTCCCTCTGGATCACCACCAGGGCACTCCAGGAGGAATCCATGTATGTGGAGGGCCTCCAAGCTGGGGATCTGGCCACCTACAGCCTCTTTGTCCAGATGGCAAGCATCACTCGTGTCAAGGGCTGCCTTCGCCATGATGATGCCCTGGATGCATTGGCTGGCTGCGTGGACCTGTTCCGAGAGGAGCTGGCCATCGACGCCAACATCCAGTCAGAGAAGCTCCGGATGAGGAACATCCTGGAGATGGAAAGGGCCCTCCTCAAGGAGGACCAAGAGAAGTATTCCCACAAGCCCCTTGGAAGGGGAAGGAGGCCACGTGGCCACAGTCGTTGAGAAGAACAACCCGGCCAATCAGGCTTCCCTGAAGGTCGATGAGAACGGCAATCTCCTGGTTGTCCTGAAGGGAGGTGGGGGAGGCCCTGCCCCTGACCTCTCGAACTACTACACCAAGGCCCAGGTGGACAGCAAGCTGGCCGCCCTGCCGGCCCCCGGGGGCTCCACCCCTGCCAACCTGCTGGCCGGCACAGCCTGGTATGACCGGCACAACAGCCAGGACGGGGGTGGTACAGGTGCCTCCCTGTCCACCAAGGCCCCTGTCACCGCGGGTGGCCCGGACTACATCACCTTCGCCCCCCAGACCACGGTCACGGTGAGCAAGGCTGGCTGGTACCGGGTATCCCTGACGGTGGCCTCTGCCAACGTAGCACAGACCGGCTTCTACCTGAACAATGCCGTGACCAAGTTCACCAAGCACATGGCCTCCGAGGACAAGCAGTTCCTGATGGGTAAGGACGGGGCATGCTCCTTCCTTGCCTACTTCTCGAAGGGCGTGGCCCACCGGATCAGCCTGAACACCCCCACCACCCAGCAGGGCCAGGGGGCCACCTTGACCATCGAGTACGTGGGGCCGTGAACACTGCCGACTTCAAGAAGCTCCTGAATGCCAGGGAGGTCAAGCCCACCGGCACCCTGACATTCACGGGGCAGGTGGACATCGGACCCACCGTGGAGGTCCTGGACCTCTCTGACTGCTCTGTCTACACCCCGGAGCAGCCTGATCGATCCAACCTCCTGGTCCGGAACAGGGGCAACAAGCCCCTGGTGATCCGGGGAGCCCGATGGAACTCTGACACCAAGGCTGCCAATCAGCACGCCCTGGTGTATGCCATCGACCACAGCAACCTGATCCTGGAGGACTGTGAGTTCACTGGGCTCAATGTGGGCCACTTCCTGGATGTCCGGGCTGAAACCCAGGCCGTCTCCAATGTGGTGGTCCGGCGCTGCACCTTCAGGGCCTCCTGGGCCCGTCCGGACGACACTGGAAGGAACCCACTGACGGGTGGTGCCATGGGCCTGGAGGCTGTGAAGTTCACCGGAAAGGTGGCCCGGGAAGGCAATCTGCCTCCTCTGGCCCATTACCGGACCTACTTCAATGCCGGCACCCTCATCTACCCCGTGGAGGCTGTCCTGGAGGACTGCACCATCGAGGGAGGCTACTATGGCCTTTCCGGTGAGGGCTTGTCCCGCTCCCTGATCAGCCGGAACCGCTTCAATGGGCAGATGCGGGCTATCAGCCTGCAGAACTGCTCCAGTGGGAACACGGTGGTCTGGAACGACATCAAGGACAACCTGTCAGCCGCTATCCACATGGCCTATGGGGCATCCTTCAACACGGTCTTCTGGAACAGCATCAAGTCCGTCCGGGCCCACGGGGAGGGGCTGATCCAGGCCTACGTGGGCTCCTCTGGGAACCTGGTGTGGGCCAACGACCTGGAGGTGACGAATCAGGCTGTGGACACAGCCAAGTTCTACCTCTACAGTGGCCCTGACAGCTCATACAATCGATTCCAAGCGAACACCATGAAGGGTACCTGCTCCCGCGCCTACATGGGCGTGGAGGAGTTCTGGGACCCCAGGAAAGCGGCCAGGCAGTCACTGGCTTTCAACACCCCGGCCGATAACACCGGGTTCACCTCCCGCCATGTCACTGGTGTGGAGTTCATCGACAACCAGCTCCAAGCAGCCACACCTGGCACCATGGAGCTCTACAAAGGACCAGCATGGCAGGCAAACTGACCCAGCGTGCAATTCTGATGGTTGACGAGGAGGGCTTCCTCCTGGTCAAGGACCCCAAGGGTACCGAAGCCCCTATCCCCGATGATTCCGTGTCCGCCAAGGAGGCAGCAGCCCTCCGGAAGCGGATTGAGGAACTTGAGGCCCAGCTCCAGTGGGCCATCACCAGCCGGGACAAGCTGATCGACCAGGTCAACGACCTGACGGGCCAGCTGACCCAAGTCAAGGACAAGCTGAAGCAGGTCGAGGCTGAGACAGAAGGCATCAGCAAGGCATATGAGGAAGCCCACAAGACCGTGGAGCGCCTTGAGGGGGAGCTGGACCAAGCCCGCAAGGACATGGCCAACCAAGGCACCTGCCCGGCTGACCTGGCCCAGGCCCGCAAGGACCTGAGTGCTGCTCAGCTCAGTGTGGCCTCTGCACGGCAAGAGGCTGACAAGGCTCAAGGGCAAGCACGCGAGCGCCTGGTTGAGCTGCAGAAGGCCCAGGCCGAGATCACCAAGCTCAAGCAGGAGATTGCAGACCTGAAGAAGGCTGCCGGCAACCAGTCCACACCTGCCCCGGGCAACCCCAACCCCCCGGCTCCGCCTCCGGTTGATGACACCCCGTGGACACCTACCCGCTCCAACACCAACCATGTCTGGGGCCCTGGCCGCCATGCCATGGAGTCCCTGCGGAACCTGCGGGTTGGTAAGCTGGATGCCACCCACGATTATCGGATGGCTATGTCCTTCCGGGCCAAGTCCAGCTCTGCCCCCAGCAAGCTCTGGTACTACGTGCCGTATGGTGAGGGCTACCACGGGGGCAATGCTGGTGTCCTGCAATGCCTCATCTTCCCGGACAAGGATGGAGCACCTGACGACCGTGCAGGGATGCTCGGGGGCTTCACCAGGAACCTGACTGCGACCGACAGGTCCTCGGACAAGATGTATGAGGACGTCTTCACTGGAGCATCACCCCTGGAGAAGGGTAAGCTGTACTGGCTTGTCTTCAGCAATGCTCTCCAGGAGGTAGGCAGCTACTACTCCATCAACACCACCCAGATTCGGAAGTACTCGGGCCACCTTGGCATCCGCTGGACCCCGGCTGCTGACGCTACTGTCCTGTTCCAGACCAATCCTGGCTCCTGGACCAACATGACCAGCGTGGCTAACCCGAGTGACATGCAGTCCTCCCCGATGTTCCAGCTGACCTACCAGAATGATGTCAAGCAGGGCTCTGCTGTCATTGAGTCCGGTGCTACGGCAACCCGGGCTATGCTGCTGACTACCACCCCCGGTGAGCACAACGTCCGGGTGATCCGGGAGGCCATGTATATCCCGAACACCATCACTGTCCGGGGCATCTCCCTCATGGCTGAACCCGTGGACACCCCGTGGGCCAGTGCGTACGTAGCGCTGGTGGAGCTGGCGGGTGATGGCCTGAGCAACAAGGTGGTCAAGGAGCTGTGGTCTGCCCAGGAGCTTGTGCAGCGACCGGCCCAGGCCCCCAGTGGCACTCCTGCCGGCTGGGCTGCCTCCCTGTGGAAGGACATTAAGCTCCCGCGCCAGTACACGCTTGAGGGCGGTAAGTGGTATGCCCTGGACATCCGCAGTGTGGAGCACACTCTCAGGGTGGCTGGTCAGACCAATGCCCGCCGGCGCGGCCTGGAGATGCCTGTGGCCTACATCGATGGTGAGGCCCGGTACTCCAAGGATGGTACCAACTTCATCCCCCTGAACTACCACAACCACAACAGCCCGAACGGCAACCGGAATGATGTGAACTGGCGGGGCATTGCCCTCCACACGGTTGAGGACATTGACAGCTTCTACAAGCAGGACACTACCACTGCCACACCGACCCCGGGGCAGAACCAGGGCAACACTGGACCGCTGGTGCCGGCCAACGTGAAGGAGAAGTTCTTCGCGATGTCCACTGGTGACAACCTCCGCCCGATCCACGCATGGGTACCCGGGCGAGTGGCTGGGGCCCGTGTGAACGGGGAGTACGGCCAGGGTGGTGGTGCTGCTGTCAACCAAGGCAAGTCTCAGCACCTGACCCGTCAGGATGGCTGGATGCTCCAGCCCTGGATTGACACAGGCAATCTGGAGTGGGTCCTGAAGCAGACCTTCCGGCACTACACCCCGTGGTTTGTGTTCATCGAGGCCGATGGCAGCCCTGCTCGGGCTCCTGGAGCTGAGGTGGCCATCCGGAACCTTCGCTTCTGGGTTCTGCCCAGGGGCTCTGACACCTGGGTCCTGAAGTCCTCGCAGTCCACTGGCTTCTGGTGTGGCTACTTCCACCCGGACATGAACCACCAGATTGGTGGGGACATCCAGGGCACTCCCTATGAGGGTGGGGTCAAGTACCGCTTCAAGGGTAACGCCAGCCCGTGGCCGGCTCTGCATGGCTCTGGTGCTCAGTACGTGTTCCAGGATGAGGGTGAGTTCGATGGCCTGCTGGTCACTTGTGAGGCCAAGTGCCTGACACCCAACGCGGAGATCGCCCTGCAGTTCGGCTGTGATCCCAAGATCTTCGGGAACAACAAGGCTGACCGTGTCTGGAAGAGTGAAGAGGACCATGGCTGGTACCCTGGTGCTGGTATGAGCCGCTGTGAGATCATCACCAACGAGTGGAAGACCTACGGGTACTCCCCGCTGCAGCGTGCTGATGGCACGGTCCGTGATGGCTTCAGCAACAATGCTCTGCCCAAGGCCCGGTGGGATGCTTCCAAGCTTGCTTGGGACGTTGCTCCGGAACTCCTGAACGTCTAACCAATGAAGGCCCTGGGGCAACCCGGGGCCCACCCCTACATGACCACTGTCATCATCCAGGGCTCCAATGGGGCCCAAGGAGCCCTTCAGGTTGATTCTGAAGGCTATCTGCTTGTCAGCCTCGTCGGAGGCTCTGGTGGCCCTCCTGGGGGCTCCGGAGGGGGTTCTGGAGGCACCCGGACTGTCACTGTCCAGGTCCCTGTCCCTGACCCCGCCACTGTTGAGGAGAACAAGCGCCTGAAGGCCAAGGTGGCTGAACTGGAGGAACGGATAAAAAAGCTCTAGCCGGGGGTGGCCAAGCTGGCCCTCTCCCGGATGACCTCTTCAAGCTCCTCCTGACCCCGGGCCTCACTGTGACCCTGGGCCCGGAGAATCCCCGGCCGGCCCCGCCTGCCCCTTCCCGCTACGCGTTCCAGAAGGCATCCAAGGCCCTCACCTACAGCACCCCCATTGCCCGTGTCACTGACAACAAGGCTGGAGGGACTGCAGGGGCCAAGTACATGCGGTCGGATTACTCCCGCCGCCAAGCCTTCAATGCTGATTCCACCAAGTTCATCATGAACCGGAGGGACGGCTACTGGTTCCTCTACGATGCCAAGACCCTCAAGCAGGACGGGGATGCCCTCCCCGGCCTGGCAGCGGACTGTGAGCCCATCTGGCACAAGACAGACCCCGACATCCTCTGGTATGTCCCCAACAATGGCTGGGGAGCCAAGCTGCACGAGCTGAATGTCAAGACCCGTACCCTGGTCAAGACCATTTACCTCCTGCCCCGGCTGAAGGCCATCTGGCCCACTGCCAACAGCATGTGGTCCAAGTCTGAGGGTTCTCCCTCTTTGGATGGCCGGTACTGGTGCTGGCTGGTCCAGGACAGCTCATACAAGATTCTGGGCATCCTCACCTATGACCGGGTGGAGGACAAGATCCTGGGCCACTTCAGCACAGACAAGATGCCCGACCACACCTCCATGAGCCCTTCTGGAGAGTGGGCCACGGTATCCTGGGCCTACAACAAGCCCCTGGGTACCCGTTCCTACACCCGGAACCTGACTGACCCTCACCCAGCCAGTACGGAGGGGAACCCCTACATCCAGGTCCACAAGGACTCTGAGCACAGTGACCTCGGGCTCCTGGCCAATGGGGAGGACGTGTATGTCTCGGTGGACTATGACACCCCTGGAGGCACCCTGAGCTACACCAGCCTCAAGACTGGCCAGAAGGTCCCCCTGACGGACCTCTACGCTGGGGGCACTGGCACCGCCTATCACGTGTCCTGTCGTTGCTGGAAGGTGCCAGGCTATGCCGTCCTGTCCACCTACGATGAGTATCACAATGACAACAGGTCCAAGAACCTCCGAGACGACCCCAGACTGACGTGGTTCCATCGGAAGGTCATGGTCATTGAGCTCAAGCCTGGTGGACGCATCTGGCCCATTGCTTGGGCTGATTCTGACCGCAGGGATGCCTGGTCCGCGCCCGGGGGCAACTACTGGGCTGAGCCCCAGGCCACTGTCAACCCTGACCTGACCCGCATCCTCTTCAACAGCACGATGGCCTCTGAGGACTACCTGGACGTAGAGACCTACAT
>ERZ773079.157-NODE-157-length-46561-cov-22.026341_pt1 | contig 46561 bp, 47 predicted proteins | sample MGYA00511355_ERZ773079 | MGnify/ENA primary metagenome ERZ773079 (study PRJEB29015, sample SAMEA2737979) | human oral metagenome | biome: human oral; feature: human-associated habitat; material: dental | place: China | collected 2117 ... | reverse complement strand
ATAAAATTTACTTAATCGCTAATATCAGTACAAACGATTTGGAACGTAACTACAACAAGGCTGAGTTTGAACTTAAAGTATTAGCTGATCTTGTAGTAAACGGTAAAGAGGCGGACATTCCAAAAGGTATTCTTAAAACAGAGTTTACTTCTGAATTTACAAAGGATGAGTTTGAAGCAGTTGTTAAAAAGACACAGCATTACATCAAGGAAGGGGATTTCTTCCAATGTGTTGTATCTAATCGCCGTGAAGCTGAGTTCGATGGCAGCCTGTTAAATGCGTACCGCGTGTTGCGTACGTTGAACCCATCTCCATATATGTTCTACCTATCTGGTGGCGATGTAGAGCTTACAGGTGCTTCTCCAGAAACATTGGTAAAATTGACGGATGGTAAAATGTACACCTTCCCAATTGCAGGTACTATGCGCCGCGGTAAAACCGAAGCAGAGGACCTCGCTATTGAAGAAAAACTCATTAACGACGAGAAAGAGTTGGCTGAACATAACATGCTCGTTGACCTTGGCCGTAACGATTTAGGTAAAATTGCTAAATTCGGCTCCGTACAAGTAGAGGCGTTACATATGTTGCAACGTTTCTCCCATGTTATTCACATTACATCTACTGTAAGCGGTGACATTCAAGACGGCAAAGATGCCCTCGATGCCATCGGTGCGACCTTGCCAGCAGGCACCTTGTCTGGGGCTCCTAAGATTCGTGCTATTGAAATTTTACACGAACTTGAGAAAAGCCCACGTGGCGTATACGGCGGTGCCGTAGGTTATATCGACTTCTCCGGTAACATGGATGTATGTATTGGCATTCGCATGGCTATGAATAAAGGCGGCAAAGTCTATGTTCGCGCTGGTGCAGGTATCGTTCGCGATAGCGTACCTGAAAGCGAATACAACGAAACCTTGATAAAAGGCCAATCTATGATTTCCGCAATTACAGATGCACAGGAGGTAGAATAATGGTACTCCTTATAGATAATTATGATAGTTTCTCCTTTAATTTATACCAATTAGTAGGTTCTATCAATCCAGATATTAAAGTCATCCGCAGTGATGAATTAACAGTTGAAGAAATCCGTGCTTTGAAACCGGACTATGTGATACTTTCACCAGGACCTGGAAGACCAGCTGATGCGGGCGTATACGAAGACCTCTTGCACGAATGCAAAGGTGAATTCCCAATCCTCGGCGTATGCCTTGGTCATCAAGCCATCGGCGAAGTATTCGGCGGCATTGTATCCTACGCAAAACAAGTTATGCACGGCAAACAAAGCGTAGCAAAACAAGTATACCCATCCAAAATCCTTAAAGGCGTACCAGAACAATTTGAAGTAGCACGCTACCACTCCTTAGCGATTATCGACGAAACCATGCCAAGCGAACTCATCGTTACATCCATTACAGACGACGGCGAAGTGATGAGCGTAGAACACAAAGACTACCCAATCTACGGCGTGCAATTCCATCCGGAATCCATCATGACACCAAATGGGGAACAAATGATTCGCAATTTCTTAAGTCGCTGATGTTACCGGACGATAGGGGCACCCAAGCCGACACGCTACTGCGCTTCGCGGAGCCCGAAGTCGTTTGGGCACCCCTATCGTCCTATCATCGTAGACCTTTAGAAATATACGAATCATTTGTTTCCTTAAACGCGAAAGGAAAAGAACTGCACTGCCGTTCTTAATCCCAGCGCCGCAGGCCGTAGTCAGACACGGCCGGTGGAGGGAATAGGTCCCTGTGAATCCACAAGCGATATGAATGAGAGTCTATGCCCTATTACCGTTGAACAGAAGCAAAATGAACAACAAGTAAGGAGTTATAAATGATCCAAGAAGCATTATATAAAGTAACCCACGGTCAAGATTTATCTTATGACCTTGCAAAGGATACAATGAACAAAATTATGAGCGGAGACGTAGCCGAAGTTCCTATGGCTGGTTTTTTATGTGCTCTAGCAGCGAAAGGCCCTACTGTAGATGAGGTTACAGCTTTTGCTGAGGTTATGCGTGAAAAGGCTGGTTCTGTTCCACACGAGCAAACAGTAGTTGAAATTGTAGGTACTGGTGGCGATGAAGCGAATACATTCAACATTTCTACTACATCTGGCTTTATCATTTCTGCAGCAGGTATTCCTGTAGCGAAACATGGTAACCGCAGTGTATCTAGTAAATGTGGTGCTGCTGATTTAATCGAAGCATTAGGCGCTAAATTAGAGCTTAATGGTGAACAAAACGAGGCAGTTCTCAATAAAGCCAATATGTGCTTCATGTTTGCTCCTGTATACCACCAAGCTATGAAATATGCAGGCCCTGTACGTAAAGCGTTAGGCGTTCGTACTGTATTCAACATCCTTGGACCATTGGCGAACCCAGCAGGTGCTACTGTAGAATTAATGGGTGTTTACGATAAATACTTGGTAGAGCCATTGGCTCATGTATTGGCTAACCTTGGTGTGAAACGCGGTGCTGTAGTACACGGATTCGATGGCCTTGATGAAATTACGGCTACCAACAAAACGTACGTATGCGAAATTAATAATGGTACTTTCACAAGCTACGAATTCGATCCTAAGGCCTATGGTTTCGAATACGCTAATAAAACTGAGCTTGAAGGTGGCGACGCAACAGTAAATGCTGAGATTACACGCCGCGTTCTCGGTGGTGAGCAAGGCGGTAAACGCACAGCCGTTCTCCTCAATGCTGGTATGGCGATTTACCTTGCAAAAGAGGGCCTTACATTGGCAGAGGGTATTGAAGCGGCGAAACATATGATCGACTCTGGCAAGGCTCTTGCTACAATGGAACAGTTTGTGAAAGCAACCCAAGAGGTATAATCATTGATTTTAGATAAGATTGTAGAGGCTACCAAAATTCGGGTAGCCCAAGAAAAACAGGTGGAATCACCTGAGGCTGTAAAAGCAGCGGCGTTGGCGTTACCATCTGATACAGGCTTTCCTTTTGAAGTAGCTCTTCGTCAGCAAGACTTTAACTTCATTTGCGAAGTAAAGAAGGCATCTCCGTCTAAGGGAATTATTGCTGAGCACTTTCCCTATTTAGACATCGCCAAAGAATATGAAGTGGCTGGTGCCGCGGCTATCTCCGTTTTGACGGAGCCAGATTTCTTTAAAGGTGATAAAAAATATTTGCAAGAAATTGCAAGCACTGTCAAAATCCCTGTACTTCGTAAGGACTTCATCATTGATGAATACCAAATCTACCAAGCAAAGGTATGGGGCGCTAGTGCGATTCTCCTAATCTGTGCATGTTTAGATGTGCCTACGTTAACAAAATTCCGCAAGTTAGCCGATTTTCTTGGTTTATCCTCTTTAGTGGAGGCCCATGACGAAAAAGAAGTACAAATGGCAATCGATTGTGGGGCACGCATTATTGGCGTCAATAACCGCAATTTGAAAGACTTCACCGTAGATGTACAAAACAGTGTGCGTTTGCGTAATCTCGTTCAAGATGATGTAATCTTCGTATCTGAAAGTGGTCTTGAAACACCAGAGGATATCCAAGTATTGCGGGATAACAATATCGGTGTAGCCTTGATGGGGGAAACCTTTATGCGTTCTCCTAACAAGGTTGAAAAGTTGGCATATCTCTATGGCTCAACCTATTACACACCAAAGGTTAAAATGTGTGGCATCTCCAAGGTTGAAACAATTCCTGCTGTAGTAGAAGCAAAACCAAACTATATGGGATTGGTATTTGCACCGAGCAAGCGACAAATTACTGTCGACCAAGCTAAAACATTAGTTGAAGAACTACACAAGGGATGTGCCAAAAAATATGGCTCAGATACAGAACCTGATAAGAATGATACAATAAAAACTGTCGGTGTTTTTGTAAATGAAACAGTAGACAACCTCGTTACCATTGCTAATGAAGCCAATCTAGATGCTGTGCAATTGCATGGCGATGAAGATGAGACTTTCATCCAATCATTAAAAGAACGTACTAATGTAGAGGTTTGGAAGGCGGTCCAAATCCGAAGTGCGGCAGATGTAGAGGAGTGGATTGATAGCAGTGCAGATATGATTCTCTTTGATGCATATCATAAAGACGAACGGGGCGGCACAGGAGAAGTATTCGATTGGTCCTCGTTAGATGAGTTTGAACGTCCATTTATGCTAGCTGGAGGTATTGATAGTACCAATGTGGCCCGTGCGATTCGTACGGTTCGTCCATATGGTATTGATACTAGCAGTGGCATTGAAACAAATGGTGTGAAGGATGATGAGAAGATTACAGCTTTCACCAAGATTGTGAAGAGTATAGGAAGGTAAGTTATATGAGTGAACAAAGACATGGCTATTTTGGCGCCTTCGGTGGTCAATTTATGCCAGAAACATTGATGAATGCAGTCATCGAATTGGAAGAAGCGTACAACAAGTATAAAGATGATCCAGAGTTTGTGCGCGAACTTGAGGATTTACATAAAACATATACAGGTCGTCCATCCCTTTTATACTATGCAGATCGCATGACAAAGGACCTAGGTGGCGCCAAAATTTATTTGAAACGTGAAGATTTGAACCATACTGGTTCCCACAAATTGAATAATGTAATTGGTCAAATGTTGTTGGCAAAACGAATGGGTAAAACTCGCGTTATCGCTGAAACTGGGGCTGGTCAGCACGGTGTAGCAACAGCTACTGTAGCTGCGTTGATGGGCATGGAATGCGAAGTGTTTATGGGCGCTGAAGACTGTGAACGTCAAGCTCTTAACGTATACCGTATGGAACTATTGGGCGCTAAGGTACATCCAGTAACAACTGGTACAAGTACCTTGAAGGATGCCGTATCCGAAGCAATGCGCGAATGGACTAACCGTATGTCTGATACGCATTATGTATTGGGCTCTGTTATGGGCGCGCATCCATTCCCTATGATTGTTCGTGATTTCCAATCCATCATCAGTCGTGAAGCACGTGAACAAATCCTTGAAGCGGAAGGTAAATTGCCAATAGCTGTTATGGCTTGTGTAGGTGGCGGCTCCAATGCGATGGGCATGTTCTATAACTTCATCCCTGATGAAAGCGTACGCCTCATCGGTTGTGAAGCGGCTGGCCATGGCGTAGATACAGATATGAATGCTGCTACGATGGCAAATGGTACAGTAGGTATCTTTCACGGCATGAAATCCTATTTCTGCCAAGACGAAGATGGTCAAATTGCACCGGTATATTCTATTTCTGCGGGCCTTGATTATCCTGGTATAGGACCTGAACATGCATATTTACGCGATAGTGGTCGCGCCGAATATGTGCCTGTAACAGATGATGAAGCGGTGGATGCATTCGAATATTTATCTCGTTTAGAGGGCATTATTCCAGCTATCGAAAGTGCTCATGCAGTGGCATATGCACGTAAAATTGCGCCTACAATGAGCAAGGACGATATCATTATTATTTGTTTATCTGGTCGTGGCGATAAAGACGTAGCGGCTATGGCGAAATACAGAGGGGTGGATCTTCATGAGTAAAATTAAAGACGCTTTCACAAAGGGCAAGGCATTCATCCCATTTATTAGTGCTGGTGACCATGGTATTGAAAATACGGAACGTTATATTCGTATCATGGTGAAAGCTGGCGCTGACATGGTGGAAATCGGTATTCCCTTCTCGGACCCAACAGCGGAAGGCCCAGTTATCCAAGAGGCAAGCACGCGGGCTCTATCTACAGGTGTAAAAATTCATGATATCTTCAACATGGTACGCCGTTTGCGTACTGGCGATGATGCGGTGACAGTTCCACTTGTGTTCATGACCTACTTGAATCCTATTTATGTATTCGGTCGTGAAAAGTTCTTTACTCTCTGTGAAGAGGTTGGCATTTCTGGCGTTATCGTACCTGATATGCCATTTGAAGAAAAAGGGGAACTTGCTAGTATCGCTAATAAACACGGTGTTGAAGTGGTATCACTAATTGCTCCAACATCTGAAAACCGCATCGAAATGATTGCGAAAGATGCAGAAGGTTTTGTGTACTGTGTATCCTCTCTTGGCGTTACTGGTATGCGTAGCGAAATCAAGACGGATATTAAATCAATCGTTGAAACGATTCGTAAATACACTGATATTCCTGTAGCCGTTGGTTTCGGTATTTCCAAGCCAGAACAAGCGGAAGCTATGGCGCGTGTATCAGATGGTGCTATCGTAGGTTCTGCTATTGTAAAAATCGTAGCAGAACACGGCGAAAATGCAGACCAAGCATTATTTGATTATGTACAGTCTATGAAGCAAGCTGTTTTAAAAGCTGAAGTATAATACAATTGTTCTGTCGTTTGAGAAAAAGGATGTTTAATGATACGACAATTAGTAATTGATACAATAAAAGATAATATTATAGATCGGTATTGTGATTTTTCTGGTACCATTTCTCGGGGTGCATTTTGGCGATTTATGCTCGTTGAGCATTTGATTGTTGGTGTAGGCTTAGCCGTGCTAGGCCTATTGTCCCTTCATAGTGCCCTATTTATATATACGATTGGCATAGTTTTTGCGCTGTGGTTCATTTCGATTATGGCTCTAACATTGCCTAATTTGGGTGCTATGGTACGCCGTTTGCATGATACAAATAATAGCGAATGGCTTTTGCTATTAGGGTTTATTCCCTATATAGGCATTCTAATCGTTATCGTATTATTGCTGCGAGGTACAAAGAAACATCCTGCTGTTAAAAGAACAGTAGAGTCCTTTGAAGAAATCGATTTATTTAGCGATGAAATGGGAAACAATATACAAAATCTAGATGGTTCTAGTAACGTAGTGCGTACATCGTATAGTAGAACAAGTATTATTGCTACCATTACTCTTACTGTTGTTAGCTGGGCGATTGGGATATATAGTTTTTCCTCTGCTGTAGATAAGGAAATCGATGCGTATTTACAGATGCAACCTGGTGCGTTTATGATTATGGCACAAAAGACCTTAGGTAGTAGTATAGCCGTTGAATCCGCTAAACAGGTTGTAATAAATTATTATACATATCTTAATAAGGAGCAGTATCAAGAGGCATATCGTTTATTGGCTCATCGAGAACGTGAAAAATATGGCACCTATGATCAATGGGTTAAATCTGTCAAAGTTACTCATAATCGTCAAATGTTTTCGCTCCTCTTACAAGGTGTGTTGAGAGATGATGACGATGTAGATTATATTTCTTTTGAGCTGACTTTCACAGATAAAGCCTATCCTAATCGAATGTTCGTCAAGATGATATATGAGAATGATACGTGGCGTATTGAGTCGATTATGCCATACGATCAAAAATATGAAGAGAGATAAGGAGGGCCTATGAATCAGAATATGATATATGATGTAAGTTATATGGATGCCCTTAAACGTGGATTCAAGCAATATGTTACCTTTTCTGGTCGTACCAGCCGCAGTGAGTTTTGGCGGTTTATGGTGTGCCGTGAAATCATTTTAGATGGTTTGGCTGTCTTCGGTATCATCGTGGATATGGTGCTAGGCAATACATCGGCTACCAGTGATTATGCAATGGTCTTACTCGTTATACTACAACTCATATATTTTTTGCCGAGTCTTGCTATAACCTGTCGTCGATTGCATGATGTTGGAAAGAGTGGATTAACATTCCTTCTAATATTTATTCCCTTGGTTGGTGTCTTTGTGCTCTTATCTAATCTTGTGAAAAAAGGTGATGCATCCATTAATGCGTATGGAGAGAAAACAGGATATACCAGTGTTACACCTGTTATGGAACAACAGTTAGGCTTAGAGCATACGCCTACTGTGAGAGAAGATATTTTAATGGGCGCAGTGTCTATCACTTTATATATTTGGATTTTCACTCAGCAGTTTGTTGAAAGCGCATGGGTATCATTTAATGCTAGAGGCATGTTCTAGTAAAACCTCGTTTTACCGCTTGGTAAGACGAGGTTTTTTATATGAAAAATATTCCATTGCCAATTGATACCTATGAATTGGGTTTTATAGAAAATTTTAAACACTGTGTAGTTCATAAATATGCGAACTTTGAGGGCCGTGCTAGTCGTAGTGAATACTGGCATTTTATGCTTGTGTATCAATTGATTATAGCCACTATATTGTTTATATGTGTTGCTATTAGTTGTATAACACCTGTATGGGGAACAACGGGGGTTGCCTTGGGTCTAGTAGTTCTTTTTATTTTGTCGATTGGATGTTAGCGACCTAAATAAATATATAAAGGATAATTAAAAAGGTCTGTAAGAGATGCGGTTCATTCTCCGCATTCTTTTACAGACCTTTATTGTATGTAAACAAAAAGTTATGACAACTCATTCAAAAAACATATGACTCAATAGACGTATTTAGCTATATGACAAGCTCTTTTAATTGACTAAGCACAGCGTACTTTTTATAATAGATATATTATAATACTATAGTTTAAGAGTGGGATTATTAATTCCTAGTTAAACACAGGAATTATATTATCTACGGTTGTAGTTTGCAGATAGAAACATATCTTATCAGATATATAAGGAGACAATACGATGAAGTTTAATACAAAGTGTGTCCACGGTGGGGGTCAGCCAGATAGCACAGGGGCAATTTCTCCAGCAATTTATATGTCCAGTACATTTACACATCCTGGTTTAGGTGAAACCACAGGATTTCAATATACACGTGAATCTAACCCAACTCGTGATCGCCTTGAAACCTTAATTGCAGGTCTTGAAGAAGGTACTGATGCTATCGCTTTTTCTTCTGGGATGGCTGCTGTTGATGCAGTATTCCATTTGTTTTCCCCTGGAGACCATGTTATTTTAGGGGATGATTTGTATGGTGGCTCCATTCGATTATTTACTAATATCTACGAAAAGAATGGTATTGAAATTACCTATGTAGGCACATCTGACCTTGATGCTGTACAAGCAGCATTTAAACCTAATACTAAAGCTGTTTATATTGAAACACCTACAAATCCGATGATGGAAATTACCGATGTACGTGCGTTAAGTAAAATGGCACATGACCGTAATGCACTTGTTATCGTAGATAATACATTTTTAAGCCCTTATTTCCAAAAACCATTAAATCTTGGTGCAGATATTGTTGTTCATAGTGGAACTAAGTTTATCGGTGGTCATCATGATGTAATTTCTGGATTTACTATTGTGAAAAATGATGATTTGGCAGCTCAACTACGTCTTATTTATAAGACCGTAGGCGCGTGTTTATCTGCTTTTGATAGCTGGCTTGTTATTCGTGGCATCAAAACTTTGGCACTACGTATGGAACAGCATCAAAAGAATGCTATCGCTCTTGCAGAATGGCTGAAACAAGAACCGAAAGTAACAAAGGTATTATTCCCTGGCCTTCCAGAACATCCAGGCTATGAAGTGAATAAATCTCAAACCACTGGCTTTGGCGGTATGTTGTCCTTTGAAGTAGATAGTGAAGAGACAGCTAAACAAGTGTTAGAAGGTATTCAATTGATTCAATTTGCTGAAAGTTTAGGCGGCACCGAATCCTTGTTGACATATCCTGTTACACAAACACATCCAGATTTAAAAGCTGAAGATGCAGAACGTAAAGGTATTACGCGCCGTTTATTGCGTCTGTCCGTTGGTATTGAAGATACTGACGATTTGATTGCTGATTTAGCGCAAGCTTTCCATAAATAAAAGGAGGCTAATATGGGCCGATATAATTTTGACAAAATCGTAGACCGTAAGCATACGAAGTCTCTAAAATATGATTTTGCTGTACAACGTGGTAAACCTGCTGATGTATTACCATTTTGGGTAGCGGATATGGACTTTGAAATTCCTAGTGAATTAAAGCAAGTCTTATTAGATCGCGTTAATCATGGCATTTTCGGATATACGGAATCTGATGTTGAATATTTCAATGTATTAAAAGAATGGTTCGCTAACCGTTTTAATTGGAATATAGATAAAAAATGGCTTGTAAAAACTCCGGGCGTTGTATTTGCTCTTGCTATGGCAGTGCGTGCTTTCACAAAAGAAGGGGAAGGCGTACTCATTAATCAACCTGTATACTATCCATTCAGCATGGTCATCGATGATAATGACCGTAATTTGATTAATGTTCCTTTAATTCGAGGTGAGGATAAGTATAGTATTGACTTTGAAGGTGTGGAACGGGCTATTATTGAGCATAATGTGACATTGTTTTTGCTCTGTAATCCGCATAATCCTGTGGGCCGCGTATGGACTGAAGATGAGTTGAAACGACTTGGTGACATTTGTATTAAATATAATGTTATTATTATTAGCGATGAAATTCACGCGGATTTTGTATGGGATGGTCACAAGCATACTGTTTTTGCTGATCTTGGTGAAAGCTATGCTGAGCATTGCATCGTTTGTACAGCACCTAGTAAGTCCTTTAATATTGCAGGCTTACAAGTATCTAATATTTTCATCCCTAATGATTCCTTGCGTCGTAGATTTGTCAAAGAAATCGACCGTGCAGGCTATAGTCAATTGAACACGATGGGCCTTGTAGGTTGCCAAGGCGCTTATGAAGTGGGAGGACCATGGCTTGATGAATTAAAGGAATACATTCAAGGGAATATTCAATATACCCTTGATTATTTTAAGGAACATTTGCCAAAACTTCACATGTATCGACCTGAGGGTACGTATCTCATGTGGTTTGATTGCTCTGAACTGCCATTGACACCAGAAGAGCGTGAGCAGTGGCTACTTAATGATGCAAAGCTATGGCTAGATAGTGGCTCCATGTTTGGTAAAGATGGTGAAAAGTTTGAACGCATCAATGTTGCCTGCCCTCGTGCAACATTGGCAGAAGGTTTAGAGGCATTGCGTCGCGCTTATGTTGCTAAAGGGTTTTAGGAGGTTTCACAATGCCGATTAAAGTTATTAAGAATTTACCGGCTATAACAAAGTTAGCACAAGAGAATATCTTTGTAATGGATACGGAACGAGCGGAAACACAACAAATTCGTCCGCTTCATATTTTGCTTGTCAATTTGATGCCTACAAAAGAGGTTACGGAAACACAAATCCTTCGCGCTCTTAGTAATAGCCCGTTGCAAGTAAACTTAACTTTATTGCATACAGCATCTCGAAAATCTAAGAATGTAGATGAAGAATATTTAGATACTTTTTACCGTACCTTTGACGAAGTTAAAGATGAGTTTTTTGATGGCTTGATTATTACTGGTGCTCCTGTAGAGTTGATGCCTTTTGAAAAGGTTGACTATTGGGATGAGCTTGTAGAAATTATGGATTGGAGTGAAGAACACGTATACTCCACGTTCTATATTTGTTGGGGCGCACAGGCTGGCCTGTACCATCATTTCGGCATTAATAAACAAATTATGGATACTAAATTGTTCGGCGTTTATGAACATGATATCTATAACGACCAACCGGTTCTCTTACGAGGTTTTGATGAAAAGTTCTGGATGCCGCACTCACGCCATACTACAGTTTCATTAGATCAAATTAAAGCACATAGGGAATTAGAATTGTTAGCTGGTTCTGAACCAACTGGGGCTGCCATCGTGCGAAGCTTAGATAACAAACACATCTTTGTTTTTGGTCACTCCGAGTACGATTGGGATACACTCAATCGCGAATATGTACGAGACCTTGCTAAAGGTGAAGACATTGCGGTGCCAGAAAACTATTTCCCTGATGATGATTCAAAACAAAAGCCAATCGTAAGATGGCGTTCCGTAAGTACATTGCTATTTACGAATTGGTTGAACTATTACGTATACCAAGAAACACCATATATTATTGAACAAATTCAGAAAATGAAGTTTGAACGAGATAAAAATTTTGGTGCTTATATTTAAATACAGAGTATATTAGTGAACCGAATGAGTTCCCAACGGCTCCACCGGCCGGGTCTGACTCCGGCCTGCGGCCTCCGCAGGGCCAAAGTCGCCTTTGGAAACTCATTCGGTTCTTTCTATATCCATTTGTTTTAAGATACGCCAAAATTTTTGCTATAGCTTATAGTTATGGAGAATGTATTATAAAAAGTGGTAGACATATTTTTTAATACATAGTAATATAATAGGCATAAGAAATGAAGTTTATTCCTTTAGATGAATGGGAGTTGAATTCGATGAGCAAACAATATAAATTTGAAACATTACAATTACATGCAGGTCATACTGTGGATCCAACAGGTTCTCGTGCAGTACCTATTTACCAAACAACATCTTTCGTGTTTAAAGATGCAGAGGAAGCAGCTGGTCGTTTTGCCTTGACTAACCCTGGTGGTATTTATTCTCGTCTTGGCAATCCTACTACTGATGTATTGGATGCTCGTGTAGCTCAACTTGAAGGTGGTGCTGGTGGTATTGCTGTAGCATCTGGTTCTGCAGCGATTACATACTCCATTTTGAATGTAGCGAGCGCAGGTGATAATATCGTCGCTGCTTCTACACTGTATGGTGGTACATATAATTTGTTCACTGCTACATTGCCTCGTTTTGGTATCGAAACTAAATTTGTTAATCCTGACAATTTGGAAGAGTTTGAAGCAGCTATTGATGACAACACAAAAGCTGTATATATCGAAACTATCGGGAACCCTGGCATCAACCTTATTGATGTTCAGGCAGTAGCTGATATTGCACATAAACATAATATTATCTTAATCGTAGATAATACATTCGCATCTCCATACTTGTTCCGTCCATTAGAACACGGTGCAGACGTAGTCGTTCATTCTGCTACTAAATATCTTGGTGGTCATGGTACAACATTGGCTGGTGTAGTTGTAGAATCCGGTAAGTTCGACTATAAAGCATCTGGTAAATATCCTAGTTTTGCTGAAGGTGACGAACACTATAATGGTCTAGTATATGGTGATTTACCAATTCCTTTCACGGTAAAAATTCGTGCTCAGTTGCTTCGTGATACAGGTGCATGCATTACGCCTCTAGCAGCATGGCAAATTTTGCAAGGTATTGAAACATTATCCTTGCGTGTAGAACGTCATGTAGAAAATACTCGTAAAGTAGTTGATTTCTTGAGTAAACATCCTAAAGTTGCGTGGGTTAACTATCCAGAACTTGCAGATAGCAAATATAAACCATTAGCAGATAAATATTTCCCTAAAGGGATTGGTGCAGTATTCACATTCGGTGTAAAAGGCGGCAAAGAAGCAGGTATTAAATTGGTTGATGCATTGCAAATCTTCTCTAACCTTGCTAATGTGGCAGATGCTAAATCTCTTGTTATTCACCCTGCATCCACAACACATGCACAACTTAACGAAGAACAACAAAAATCTGCTGGTGTAACCCCAGATATGATTCGCTTGTCTGTTGGTCTTGAAAATATTGATGATATTATCGATGATCTTTCCCAAGCATTGGATAAAGCTTAATCTTAACTTCTAAACTCCTTAAAGCATAACTCCAAAAACCTATAGAACATAAAAAGAAAACCTTGTAAAGAAAAAGACCTTGAATTCAACGATTCAAGGTCTTTTAATATGTGTATATGTGTGTTTAAAAGGGTTTGTTTTATGTGTGTATAGTTTTTATGAGTGTTTAGTTTTATGAGTGTATTAAGAAATTGGAGAGATATATTATATAGTGGTTAGGTGTATCTATATAATATATGGGTTATGCTTAGTATTTTGTAGTTTTTACTTTAGCACTGAGAACTTTACCGGAAATAGCATCGATCTTAACGTCTGCTTTTTTGTCGCCGCCGTTAGTCATGTCTAGTTTGTAGACAAGTTTGTTGCCGTCCATTTCCAATTCCCATTCCATTGTTTGGAAATCGCTGCCTACGCGTTCGATAGCTCTTGTTTCAGCAGATTCTGGTGTGATGGAGTTTTGTGGATTAAAGCTGTGAGATTTCTTTAATTTGTTCCATGCACTAATGGATTTTGCTTGATTGAAAACAACTTGACCTGTTGCTTCATCGATTTTCATTTCCACTTTTTGTGTCTTAGTATATGCTTCTACTTCGTAAGTTGGATGATGTTTTGCATCATAGGAGATAGAAGTTACCATTGCATCTGGATAGTAGCGATGTAATGTAGTAACAGCGCCTACGTAGTCGATTTCGCTACTTTGCATTGGAGATGCTACGCTACCAACACCATTCCAAGAACTAGGAGCTGGGTAAGTAGACGCTGCAGATGCTACGCCTGCAATCAATACAGTACTTACGCCAAGAGCACATAATACTTTAGACAAATTATTTACTTTTTTCATGTTAATTACCTCCATAAAAGGATTTTGCTCAAAAGCAATTGTGCAAGTAGATTTCACTCAATCTACTTATACATAATTTAATATTATAAAATGAATACAGAATGAAAAATAAAATTAAAACTAAAGCTATATACTTATTTTTAGGTATATACATAATATATTCGACATACATTATGTATATCCTCTTATTTATTTGCATATTTTGCATAATGTAAACTTAATACAAGGATATATGGTTGACATAAATAAAATGGAATGGTTTAATAACTTTGAATAGATATGTAGTTTGTTTAGATAGGTTTTTTTATTCTATTAATGGAGGTATACCATGAGTTCCATTTCTAATCGACGTCTCAGCACAAGAGAGTTGACAATGACAGCCTTATTTGTAACATTAATTACAGCCGGTGCATTTATTCGTGTGCCACTTCCAAACTGTCCATTTACACTACAGATTTTATTTACTACATTGGCTGGTATTATATTGGGCAGCCGCCTCGGTGCCATTAGTGTAGGGATCTATATTATATTGGGGCTTATCGGCGTACCTGTTTTTACATCTGGCGGTGGCCCTGGCTATGTATTACAGCCTACATTTGGTTATTTGATTGGATTCATGGTTGGCGCCTTTGTGGTGGGGCGCTTTAGTGAGCTTTCACCAACACATTCTGTTAAAACATTGCTCATTGGTGCTATTATCAATCTGCTCATCGTATATGGTTTTGGCATGATCTATTTATATATGATAATGAATGTATATTTAGGGACACCTATTGGTTGGTGGGCTGTTATCTGGTCTTGTTTCTTGATTCCGGTTGGGCCTGACGTATTTTTATGTGCTGTAGCTGCTGTGATGGGGAAACGTATTATAGGCCATTTGCGATAAAATACACAAAATAGTAATAGAGGGCTATCACATTTGTGGTAGCCCTTTTACTATGCTATGGATATACATATCCTAAGATTTCTTGTGCATCTTTTGTTTTGTTAATTTCTATGTATGGTTGCTTGCGCCCGTGAAAGTCTCGTGTGGATACGGTGCCTTCTACGGTTACCCATTGTTTATTGCTATAAGAATCGCCATCATTCTTATGCATTGTTAAGCCAATAGGGGATACGTCTGCGATACAGCAGGCCATAGCCATACGTGAAAGTGTAAACTCATTGGATTTTAATGTATTGTCTTCTCGGTTAACATAACCTGTCATATAGATTTTGTACCCTACATATTCCTCTGGTTTAGAACCAAGTGCAACGATGGTGCGATAGTAGTTATCCGAGTTTAATACGATTTCCTTTTTAGATTTTGAAATGCCAGGATCTTTGGCCTCATTATTGATTGTAATAACTTCGCCAATATCATCTTGAGAAAAATTAAAATCATTAGTATCTTCTGTGGCAGCCGTATTTCCAGTTACTTGTACAGAATTAGGAGATAAGATTGGTGGAACCACAAATAACACAAGCGGGATTATGATTGGTGTAATAGAGCGCCAATTATGTTTATATTGTTTATTCGGGGACCAAAGGATTGAAATAATGCCTCCTAATAACAGTGCTATACCTGCTAAGAGTAAAAATAATTCATATCGAGGGGCCACATATAATTTATATTGGCCCGTAATGAGTAGATATAAAAAACTAATGCCTAATGCCGTATATAGTAGACCTTTGAGGACACTGAGTATATCTTTGTTTCGTAGTTCTGATAACATAAATCGTTCTCCTTATACATTAAATAAAAATTGAAATAGCAATGTCATGATATACGTAACAATACTAATAGTAATAACTAAACGAAGTATAAATGATGTTGAGATATACTGACGTAACATGTATACGTTTTTGATGTCAATCATAGGACCTAACCATAGGAAACCAAGAACCGCTGATATAGGAAATAAATTGCTTAATGAACGGCCTATAATGGCATCTGATGTAGAACATAGGGAGAAGAGGAACGCTAAGACTAGTAATAATGCATTAGCAATAGGTGTGGCTACATCGAGTGAACCAGAGAAGAAGGTAGGTTTTATCCATACTTGGAATAGGGCTAATGTGAAAGCCGCTGCAGAGAAGTAAATAAGTAGTTGGCTGAATTCGCGCTCTACGTGCAATAGAAAGATTTTCTTTTTATTGCCTTCTTGATTTTGTGAACCATACTGATAATCCTTTGGCTGAGGTAAATTGTTGGTGATGGTAGATAATTTGTGTGGTTTCCATTTAAATGTGAGGGCCACCATACATGCGATTAACATACCACCAATTATGCGAGCTAGTATTATTTGTGGAGTATCTGGAAATGCATAATAGGTTGCTAATAATGCGATGGGGTTCATAATAGGACTTGCGAGCATAAACAATAGTCCTATATGTTGAGGGATACCACGCTTTAATAATGCATTAAACATAGGGATAGTAGCACAATCGCAGATAGGTAATACAAGACCGCTACCAATGGCGATGCCATAGCTTTTAATAGAGTCTGCTTTCAGATAATGCATTAGCCAACGATCCGGTACCAATAGAGTGATAGCAGAAGAAATGATGGTTCCTAACAATAAAAACGGTATCCCTTCAAAAATGATGCCTGATGCAATGGCCAAAACTTGATGGATGGAATAGGAAATGCTATGACGGAATACAGTGACCAGTAATATATATAATGTCAATATAGCCACAATACCGTACAACGACCATGGCCATATCGGTTGAGAGAGTCTATTGTGAATGTCCTTTTCAGTAGGATTGACCAAAAGGGAACATTCGGGATTATAGGACTGTAAGAGTTTCTTTACCGCTTTAGTTTGTGTCGTATCACTCGCATATAACATAATATAATCGGCACTGTATAGTTGCGATACGATTCTATCCCCTAGTGCCTGTATCATAGATGTTATATTGTTGTTCTTTGCTGTGTAGATGACGCGTTCTAGATGACAGAATTCTTTTAGGATTGAATTGAAGAAGATGCGTTCTAATTGTTGAAATGAAAACATACCATTCCATTCAACCCATATTTCTTTCGGTGTTGTTGTAGAAATATAATCCTGTATTTGTTGCACCACATGAGATAGGTTTTCTTCTATATCATCTGGCTCAATGGATAAAGGACTTTTTATAAACTCTGCATTACCTGTTTCAAAGCTGATGATTTCTGTAGAACCTAGTTTTTTTCGTTCTCGTAGCTCTAGATTGATTAGGGTGGTTTTGCCAGACCCTAATAAGCCTGTTACGACATATACAGGAATCATGATGCACTGCACACTTTCTCGTTTATAGATGGAATGTCTATTTCGGTGCCAATAACAACTAGGTGATAGTCATTTAAGTGTGTAGCTGTTATAGCACAGGATTGCGGTGTGTATTGTAATTCCATAGGGCCAGATGCGGTAGGAATAATACCTTTAACCCGTAGTATTGTAGATGGTAAATTATTACAAAAATCAATCCATTGTGTATCATCGAGGGATTGTAGATTATGGAATGTATGGGTCACAAATGGTTGGTGCTCATGGTGGTGGCCGTCATGGTCATGATGACTGTGATTATCATGGTGAGCACCGTTGTAATCCTCACTGTCGTTACATGTATGGCAACTGCAGGTTTCGGAATCATGTTCATGTGCTTTATGAGTATTAGATTTTAGTTGGTTTATATCCTGTTGAAGTGCATCTACATCAGTATAAATTGGTGTATGTGGTGCTAATTCAACGATGAGTTGTTTTGTTTTTTCAACCTGTTTTTCATCCTTTACATGAGTAAGTAGCATGGCATAACAGTGTTTGATTTGGTCCTTAAAGAAGGGGCCAAAGTTCTTAATTGCCATAGGTGCCTGCATGGCATCTACGATCGTTATAATCATGCTGACATAGGCTTTACTGGTGATATCGTCATCATCACAAGTATATAAAATTTCACTTAATTTGCTCACTCCAGATGGCTCTATATAGATTTGATCGATATCTTGCGTCGATAGAATATCGATTAAGGCATTTTTAAAGTTGCCTTGCAGACTGCAGCAAATACAACCGGAGGTTACTTCACGTACGGTTGCGCCTGATGTAGATAATTGTTTTGTATCAAGACTGGTTTCACCAAAATCATTTTCTATAATTAATATACGTTCATTTGTGTTACGACAGTTTAATATATGTTGTAAATACGTTGTTTTTCCAGCGCCTAAGAATCCGGATATGATCGTAATTGGTATCATAATACGCCTCCCTTGTAAATGTAAACATAGTATACTACTCTTACATAACATATAAAAATACCCGTAAGGGTATGAATAATAGTTTACAAAGTTAAGTAATAAGCGATTTATAAGAAAAATTGATAATATTATACTAATATGAGTATATGTGAACATGTTTATATATTTATAACGTTGATTTTACAAAAAAAGCGTATGCCTTATAGGATATATATGAGTACATACGCTTATTTGAATAAATATTATTTTGTAAAACTTTGAAAAATTATTGTAATTTTTCTAGTAATGCTTTAAGGAATACATATACATGTTCTACAGAAGGTAGATGTACGCGTTCCATATTTGTATGTGGGCTAATGATTGTTGGACCAAAGCTGATCATTTCAGTATTTGGTAAAACATTCTTTAATAAGCCACATTCTAGGCCTGCATGGACTGCATTCACGCGGGCAGGGGTGTCGGACATGGTATTGTAAAGCGCGATAACTTGTTCCTCTAGCTTAGAACCTTTATCGTATTCCCATGCAGGATAACCACCGCTGCGGGTAGCAGAAACGCCTAATGTATCAGCAAGGAGTAATAATTTTTTAGTTAAGTATTCTAAGCTGTTTTTATTAGAGCTACGAACTGATACGAGGATGTCTATCGTATGTGTGCCTTCAGAAACGATAGCAAGATTATCTGATGTTTCTACAAGCCCTTCGATGGTTTGGCTCATAGAGTGAACCCCATCTTCTGCAAGATAGAGGTAGGAAATTAAGGCTTCTGCTGTATCATCAGCATATACTGTTGCCGGTGTAGGAATTTCTTCCACTACGAATGTTAAATCAGGATCTTTGATTGCAAATTCATGTTTGTATTCTTTTTCGTAGAATTTGATAAGGGTCTTAATCGCTTCTATATCCTCGTTGCGTACAGACATGGTTGCAACCGCTTTAGATGGAATCGCATTATGTTTAACACCACCTACAAAAGAAGCTAAATTAAAGGAATATTGTTTTTCTAAATCATAAAGAACGCGAGCAAGTACTTGGTTTGCATTAGCTCGTTGTTCGATGATTTCGATACCGGAATGACCACCCTTTAAACCTTTTACTGTTAGTGAAAGCCCTGCATCATAACCAGGTAGATTATTTTCGCGCAATAGTGGGATGGATACATTAACGTGGCAGCCGCCAGCGCAGCTCACGCAGAACTCATGTTCCACTTCAGTGTCTAAGTTGATTAGATAGTCACCTGTTACTTGACCTTCTTTTACCGCTGCAGCACCATCCATACCTGTTTCTTCGTTAGTTGTGAACAATACTTGTAGTGGACCATGGTGTTGGTTCTTATCTTCTAGGACTGCTAAAATCATAGCGCCGCCCATGCCATTATCTGCACCCAATGTAGTGTCATCGGCGTGCATCCATTCACCTTCGATGATGTTGGCGATTGGATCTTTTGTAAAATCATGGCTGGAATCATGACCTTTTACGCATACCATATCGATATGACCTTGAAGGATGACAGATGGACGATTTTCATAGCCTGGTGTAGCTGGTTTTTTGATGACTACATTCCATTCGCTATCTTGTGTAGCTTCGAGACCTAAATTGTGAGCAAAATTGATAATGTAATCGCTAATGCCCTTTTCATTGCCAGATCCACGTGGGATTTGGCTCATTTCTTTAAATATTTCTAATACGCGTTTTGCTTGAACGATTGCGTCCATTTGGCACCTCTCATTCTGAAAATATATCCCATATAATTCTAATTATCTTAGTTGCTATGAGATTATTCATGTTTATTCATTAGTTAATAAGTAATTATTATCTATAATATAGTTATATCACATGTACTATGAATAGAAAAGACGATGTATATAGTTTATAATAGTATCATGCGTAATGTATAACGAACGCGCTGTATTATATACCTTTTATTTATATAGGATGGTGAAAGTATGCAACATGAACGTCGCAACATTAGTATGCTTATGGATCTCTATGAGATGACCATGGCACATGGGTACTTTACGAAACAAGACAATACAGACCGCGTTGCCTTCGACGTATTTTACCGTCGCAATCCGGATAAAGGTGGATTTACTATCTTTGGCGGATTGGAACAAGTTTTAGAATACATTTTGAATCTTCATTTCGATGAGGAGGATATCGCGTATTTTAAATCATTGCATTTATTTAGTGATGAATTTTTAGAGTATTTGCGCAACTTCAAATTTACCGGTGATGTATATGCCTTCAAAGAAGGTACCATCATATATCCTAATGAGCCGATTATGACCATCGTAGCACCTCTTATCGACGCACAAATTGTGGAAACAGCAGTGCTTACCATGATTAATCATCAATCGCTTATTGCTACAAAGGCGAACCGCATCGTGCGCGCCGCCGATGGGCGCATTGTATCCGATTTTGGGGCTCGTCGCGCACACAATGTGGATGCTGCTGTATATGGTGCGCGGGCATCTTTTATAGGCGGTGTCAATGGGACGGCCACAGTTTTAGCGGGACAACAATTTGGGATTCCTGTAAATGGCACCATGGCACATAGTTGGGTTATGTACCACGATTCTGAATACGAAGCATTCAAATCCTATGCTGAAGTATATCCAGACAGCGCTGTGTTCTTGGTGGATACCTATAATGTATTAGAATCGGGTGTACCAAATGCCATTAAGGTTGCCAAGGATATTTTGGAACCGAATGGTCATCGATTAAAAGGTATTCGTCTCGATTCTGGTGACTTAGCATATTTAGCTAAGCAAGCGCGTCGTATGCTCGATGATGCGGGGATGAACGATTGTAAGATCATGGCATCTAATAGCCTTGATGAATATACGATTTCATCCTTATTAAATCAAGGTGGCCCTATTGATATCTTTGGCGTAGGGGAACGATTGATTACGTCGAAAACGGATCCTGTATTCGGTGCTGTATACAAGATTACAGGCGTTGAAAAAGGTGGCGTATGGGAACCGCGCATTAAGATTTCTGAGTCCGTGGAAAAGATTACCAACCCTGGATTGAAACAGGTATATCGCGTTTATAATGAAGATGGTCGCGCTATTGCCGAACTATTGACCTTGCCTGGTGAAGTGCCATCCACAGATAAACCATATCGTTATATCGATCCAGAAAAACCGTGGAGAGAATTGTATTATGAAAACTGTACATTTAAAAATATGCAGGAACTCATGATTAAAGGGGGCGAGCAAATCGTACCATCCCCAACATTGGAATCGATACGCGCCTATGTACAAGAACAATTGGCTCATGAGATTTGGCCGGAAGAACAACGCTTTGAAAATCCACATCGTCACTATCTAGATATGAGCCCTGACTATTACCATATGAAGATGGACTTGTTGAATCGTATTGGTCGTAAAAAATAGGAGGGCCTATGCTTACACATCCAGAACGAACAAAAGAGGAATTAGTGGCGTGGGTTCGGGACTATTTTGAACAAAATGGACCTACATGTTCCGCTGTAGTCGGCATTTCGGGCGGTAAGGATTCTAGCGTGGTAGCCGCTCTTTGTAAGGAGGCGCTTGGCGCAGAACGCGTTGTAGGCGTCCTTATGCCAAACGATGTACAATCCGATATAGATGATGCAAAAGAGGTGGTGGCGCATCTTGGCATTCCCCATATGATTGTGAATATTGGTAATGCCTATCGTGCATTAACGGAGTCCATTGTACAAGGAGAGGGCTTTTCCAATGTAACGGGCCGTACAGATTTAGCGCGAGATGCAGAAATCAATACACCGCCTCGTTTGCGGATGGCCACATTATATGCGGTAGGTCAAAATTTGCCACATGGTGCACGTGTTGCTAATACATGTAATGGCTCTGAAGACTATGTGGGCTACTCTACCAAGTTTGGCGATGCAGCAGGTGACTTTAGTCCATTGGCGAATCTCGTGGTTGAAGAGGTGCGTCAAATTGGACGCCTTTTGGATATTCCGCGTCATTTAGTAGACAAAACGCCTAGTGATGGGCTCAGTGGTCAATCTGATGAGGATAAACTAGGATTTACCTATGCCGTTCTCGATCGATATATTCGAACCGGCGAAATTGAAGATATACAAACGAAGGAGCGCATTGATTATTTACAACGCATTAATCGCCATAAACTTGAATTAATGCCTTCTTTTAAACCGTCTACATTATGAGATTTATAGGAGGATATGATGACTAAGAAAATTGCAATCATTGGTACAGGCGGTACCATTGCGGGCCAAGGTGCTTCGGACACTGATTTGACGGGTTATACAGCAGGTGTATTGCCCTTAGAAGAAATTATATCCTCTGTACCTGGCGTTAGAGATTATGGACCTTTTGTGTGCAATCAATTTTGTAATATTGAAAGTTCAGATATAACGCTATTTCAATGGGTCCGTCTATCAAAATTAGTACAAAAATGTGTGGATAATGATGATATTGCGGGTGTTGTTATTACACATGGCACGGATAGTATGGAGGAAACCGCGTACTTTTTGCATCTTACTGTCCATACTGATAAGCCTATCGTTATAACTGGTTCGATGCGTCCAGCAGGAGTTGTCAGTGCCGATGGCCCTATTAATTTATTGCAAGCTATACAAGTGGCTCGAACACCAGAATCATATAATAAGGGCGTACTGGTAGTTATGAATGGCTATATTGATGGTGCTCGTGATGTAACGAAAATGAATACAACTAACGTGGCAACCTTTGGTAGTCCTAATGCAGGTCATCTTGGTATTGTACAAGATGGTATAGCCCAATACTATATGTGTCCGTTGCGTAAACATACTATGGAATCTGAGTTTGGCTTGCCAGAGGACGATGACTTACCACGTGTTGAAATTTTAACCTGTTATGCAGGTATCGAAGAAATTATGGGGCTTGCCATAGTGGCAACGAACCCATCGGGTTTGATTTTAGCTGGCTTAGGCCATGGTACGATACCGCTACCTATCCGCAAGGTAACATCCAATTTACCAATACCTGTTGTACGCGCATCCAGAACGGGGAGTGGTATAGTATCTAAGGTTCCCCAAGATGTGGAGGCAGGCTATTTTGTATGTGATAGCTTGTCACCTCAAAAGGCTCGTATCTTGTTGATGTTGGCCTTACAAAAGGAACGTACTTGCAAGGATTTGGAACGAATCTTCAAAGAATACTAACCCTTACAAGCGATTGTATGCGGATGAGACAGATATAAAAAGACCCTTTGTGATTATTCACAAAGGGCCTTTTATTTGTATAAATCATTCGGTACCGATGGCATTTTCTAATGCTCGTTGTACACCTAGGTATACAGCTTTGGCTAATGTGTCGCCGAATAGGGAATAGGATCCTGCATCAGTTAATACATCGCCATTTGCATTGATGGTTAAGATGATGCCATCTGTAGCAGTTCCAGTAGCGGAGGTATTTGTTTCTTTTGCTAAACTGTGAACTATATGTGTATTATATTTGGGGAAGTTCTTGGTACTTTCTACCTTCCAATCTTGTAATGCTGCTGTTTTAGCCTCGGTAATCGTCATGATGGCCTTCACCATCGCACTATCTGTTAAGGCCTTGTTGGTGAATACGAGGATATTAATTGTGCCAGGGGTGTGGAATTCACCATCTTTTTCTTCATAACAATAACCTGTACCTGCACGATGGGCCGTTTTCTTATAACCACCGGTGACAATGGTTTCAACGATTGTATCACTTTCTTGTACCATTGTGTATGCATGAAGGGATGGTGTAGCAGAGGTTAACAGTGCAGTGCTGAAATGTACAGGCACATCGATATGCTCAAATTCTTGAGCTAAATAGTTTGCTACAGAGCCACCTGGTAAATCCTTTTCTGTTTCAATATGGTAGGTTAATTGTTGATTGCGTACACCTAATGTATGGTGAAAGCCTCCATTTAGTTGACCGCTGCTCAAGGAATAATGAATGTCGTCAAAGAGTACGGTTACAGAGTTGCATTCTTTAGTAACATGACCGCCTGTTATTAATTCATCTGGCGCTGTGTATGGATTATTAGACATATAGGACTCCCTAGTTTATCATTGTTAGATATAGAATATAAAGCTATAATAAAAGGTAATATTTTATTATCTTCATATAAGTTGTTTATAATACATAATATTTACTTTACATGTGAAATTATATCATATGTTTACCATAGATTTGAGTAAGTCACCTTAAGCATTGTGGGGGTATACATGTACGAATTCTTAGCAACCGCATCAGGGCTGTTATTTAAAGATGCCAATGTATTGTTAAAATTAAGAGAATGGTTTTTTAGCCAAGCCGGCAATATTTTGCTTGCTCTTATTATATTTTTTGTAGGCCGCTATATTATTCGGTGGATTAAAACTCTTGCTGTTCGTGTTATGACACGGGCCAACTATGATACTGCTGCAATGGGCTTTGTATCTCAAATTATTAATTATGTATTGCTTGTAGGTTTATTATTAATCTGTCTTAATCAAGTTGGTATTCCTACAACATCCTTTGTAGCAGCTTTCGGTGCTTTTGGTTTAGGTATTGGCTTGGCATTACAAAATAATATGTCAAACTTGGCATCTGGATTATTGATTTTAATATTTAAACCATTTCGCGCTGGACACTATATTGAGGTTGGGGACATTACAGGTAGTGTTACATCTATACAGTTTATGAATACTATTGTTACTACAAGAGATCAAAAACGAGTGTATATACCAAACTCGATTCTTACATCTCAATCAGTAACGAATTATTCCTATATGACTGAACGAATGATTCCGTTTGTTTTTGATATTGGCTATAACAATGATCATCATGAAGCAATCAGAATTTTAAAGGATGTTTTTGCCAAGGATAAACGTATTCTAAATGCTAAATATATGGAGATTGGTATTTCTGAATTTGGTGATAACTCTGTGCGTATTTCTGCGTTTGCAGAGGTTAAAACTAGTCAGTTTCTTGAGGTTCGATATAGTATTATGTCCGATGTAAAAGATGCTTTTGATAAGCATGGTATAGATATTCCATATCCACAACGTGTTGTATATATACAACACGCAGATACTTCTACAGATGAAATTAAAGAAACTAAGAAAAAAGTAACTACCACGAATTAAGAAATCTGATAAATCATGAATTTACAAGTTAATAATATGTAGAAAGAGATTGATATGAGAGATTTAATAATGCATAGGCACTTGGTATGGCAACGTTTTATATTGGCGTTAGCTTTCATAGGTGCCATGCTCTTAGGTACTGTTGCTCATGGTGCTGTACCTACGCCTCCAGACACCATTGGTGAAGCAGTAGTACTCATTGATGCAGATAATAAGGAGATTTTATTCGCCAAGAATCCCGATAAATGGATGCATCCGGCAAGTACTACGAAAATGGTAACCTTATTAACAGCACTTGAGTTAAAAGGAACACAATTAGATGAGTTAGCAACGATTAGTCCCTATGCGACGAGCATGGAAGAATCTAATCTTGGCGTACAAGTAGGTGACCAAATCACCTTGGAAGGTGTTCTTGAAGGTATGATGGTAGCATCTGGTAATGATGCGGCCGTAGTGGTGGCAGAGAACGTAAGTGGGTCTGTAGAAAATTTTGCGAAGGATATGAATCGCATAGCTGCTAAGGCGGGGGCCAAAAACAGCGTATTCCTCAATCCTCATGGATTGACCCAAATGGGTCATCATTCGACGGCACGAGATTTGGCTTTGATTGCAGCTTATGGTATGAAATATCAAATGTTCCGCGACAAGGTGGCTAATGATTACTATAAGGTGCCATATCAAAACCGTGTGCCTGAAACGATTCGCACTACAAACCATTTTATCCGCAATAAATATCCTGGTGCTAATGGTTTAAAGACCGGTTTTACAAATGCGGCTGGTGAGTGTTTCATCGCATCGGCTACGCGAAATGGGCACACTATGATTGTGGTGATGCTCAATGATGACAATCGTTGGAATGAGGCTGTTCAGTTCCTAGACTATGGTTTTAAATTACGCGGCGTCATTTAATAACATAACTATTTGGTTATACAAACTATAAAAGGTCCTACCTTCTGGTGGGACCTTCATTGTAAGGGGGATATGTATGAGTTCATTTTTTGCTTTTTTAAAACGGATGCGCTTTATTAACCGTTGGAGCCTAATGCGCAATACGGAAACTGAAAATATTCAAGAGCATAGCTTTGAGGTGGCTATGGTAGCTCATAATTTAGCGGCTCTTAAAAATGAATATTTCGGCGGAAATTTAGATATTAACAAGGTAGCCGTCGTTGCCATGTACCATGAGGTAAGTGAAATTTTTACAGGGGACATGCCGACGCCTATTAAATACTTTGATCCTAAGCTTCGTTCCTTGTATGGCGAGGTGGAAACGTTAGCGCAAGAAAAAATGCTAAGTACATTGCCGAAACGATTGCAATCCGTTTATAAACCGTATATTGTAGATGCGGAAACATTGCCTGAATGGCCGATTGTGAAAGCTGCCGATACCTTGTCCGCTTATATGAAATGCGTTAATGAGTTACATGCGGGCAATGATGAATTTAAGGAGGCTCACGATACGATTTTGGCTAAATTGAAAGCTCTTAATATGCCAGAGGTGGACATGTTTATAGAAGAATATGTACCGGCATTGAGTGAGTCCTTGGATAAACTTAATTACTATAAAATATAGTAGGGGGTATTAAGATTTGGTGATATATTCCTGATTGCGTATCAATATTTTTTTGCCGCGCCATGAGAAGGCTCGATGGCCATATTTGGCTTTGAATTCCTTATTTGTCATGGACTCTAATTCATCGACATCCACATAAGGTTCGATGGATTGAAATTCAATAATGGGTGTTGTAGGCAAGTCTTTATTATGGGGGCATACCTCTTGGCATACATCACAACCGAATAGCAAGGGTGATTTCCTGATGATGGCTTGTTCGTCATTGGTGAGATCGCCTTTTTTTTGTGTTAAATAGCTTTTACAGGTGGCGTAATTAAATTCATTGCCATCTAGACATTGACCTAAACAGGCTGTAATGCACTGATTACAGCCTATACACGTATCGGTCATAGGCGTATTGGACTCGAATTCTAATGTGGTGAGCACAGTACCGATGACGATATAAGAACCCCAAGTTGGATTGATAAAGCATTTATTTTTTCCATAGAACCCAAGGCCTGCTAAATACGCAATATATCGATCAGCCAAGGGACTTGTATCGCAATGGATAGAGAATGATGCATCTGGGGCAGTCGTTTTTAGTTCATCTACGAGTCGTTGTAAATAGTCCGTCACAACTAGATGGTAATCAGTGGCCCACGTGTAACGGGATAGATTCGTAGGATTTTCATGTGGCACATGATAGGGAAATAGACAGACGATGGCGCTGCGTGGCATAAACTCAGATGTACCAATCAATCGTTCCTCTAGGTCAGCGGCTGTAAAGGGACATGGATTGGATTCCCGTAAGATTTCGCGCGCTTCTCGAGGAAGTGGCCACGATGTGGTACCTACTACCGGTATATGTAATTGTTTGCAAACTTCTTGTAATTTTATATTGTTTGTCATAGATTTACGGAGTAATAGTTGTTACAATTATATATATAAGAAAAAATAAAAGGTTTTATGGCAACTTTGCTAATAGTAAATGGCTTAAGATAATGATTGTTTTTAGTATACCATTGTGAGGATAGATTATGTTAGCCTTTTTGAAAGTATTACAACCGAAGACGGTGGAAGAGGCCTATGAAATGGCCGTAAAAAATAAGATGGCACCTATGCTTGCGGGAGGGTGTTGGCTACGATTGGGACGTCGCACATGGCCTGCAGTAATCGATATGGCCGGATTAGATTTACGATATGTTCGTGAAGAAGATAACGAATTTGTTATTGGTGCTATGGCAACACAAGGTGATGTAGAACGGTTTGAACCATTACAACAATTTTGTGGTGGCGCCGTAGTGCGTGGCGTTAAGGAAATTTTAGGAGTTCAATTTAGAAATATGGCTACTATGGGTGGTTCTGTGGCTAGTAAGTTTGGTTTCTCTGATATTATTCCCGCCTTGTTAGCTGTTCATGCAGACATCGTAACCTATAAAGGTGGTCGTATGTCTATGAAGGATTATATGAATTATCGGGAACGTGATGTTTTAGTTGAAATTCGCATCCCTAAATGCGAAGTGCCTGTTGCGATTGAGGCATTGCGCATTTCTCGTGGCGATTTTCCGTATTTGACGGGCTCTATTCGCCGTGATGGTACAGCCTATGAAGTTTATATTGGGACTCGTCCAGGTGCGCCACAATTAGCTGAGAAAGCCAGTGCTTTGCTTTCAGAAAAAGGCTTAGATGCATTAGATGAGGCAGCACAGATTGCATCAGAGGAATTAGTGTATCAAAAAAATTCTCATGCATCGAAGGAGTATCGAATTGAGATGGCTAAAGCCATGGTTCGCCGGTTAGTTAAGGAGGTGGCACAATAATGGAATTAGTATTGAAGATTAATAATAAGAACGTAACCGTTAATGTGCCAGCAGACGAAATGTTATTAACTACGTTGCGTAACTTAGGTTATTATAGCGTACGCTGTGGCTGCGATACGACAAACTGTGGTTTATGCACTGTTTGGGTAGATGATGAAATCACACTATCCTGTGCATATCCTACATTCCGTGCGCCAGGCCATTCCATCACAACCCTCGAAGGTCTTGAAGAGGATGCCTCATTATTAGCAGATTGTCTTGCTTCTGAAGGGGCTGACCAATGTGGTTTCTGTACTACCGGTATGATGATGAGCGCTATCGCATTGAAGCGTAGAAATCCTAATGCTAGTGATGATGAAATCCGAGAATACTTGATTGGCAATCTCTGCCGCTGTACCGGCTATGAGTCGCAGCTCCGCGGTGTTCGTAAGTATCTACAAGGAGGTTTATAATGAAGCACATTGGTAAGTCTTATGATAAAGTCGATGCCAAGGGCATACTTAGCGGTAAACCTTCTTATACAGGGGATTTTGTGCCAAAAGATGCACTTATTATTAAGGTGTTGCGTAGTCCCCATGCACAGGCGCGAATTAAATCTATCGATACATCTAAAGCGAAATTAATCCCTGGTGTAGAGGCTATTTTTACCTATGAAGATGTACCGAATACGCGGTTTACTTTAGCAGGTCAAACCTATCCAGAGCCATCTGCTTATGATGCGTTGATTCTCGATCCTGTAGTCCGCTATGTAGGTGATGAAGTGGCCCTCATCGTGGCTAAAGATGAAGCTACCGCATTGAAGGCGATGCCTCTTATTAAGGTTGAATACGAGGTGCAAAAACCGGTACTTGATTTACGCACGGCTATGGACCATGAAACAGTAGTTCATCCAGAAGACGATATTCTCAATCACATTCCAGTAGGACAAGATTATAAACGCAATATTTGTGTATCCTACCATAAGCGTGTTGGTGATATTGAAGGGGAACTCGCTAAATGCGATTACGTAGTAGAAGGTACGTATTTTGACCAAGCTACGCGTCAATCTGCAATGGAACCATTCCAAAGCTTTGGCTATATCGATCATTTAGGGCGTATTGTTATCGTCAGCTCCACGCAAATCGTGTTCCATGTGCGCCGTCATATTGCACGGGCATTAGGAATTCCTGCATCTAAGATTCGCGTTATTAAACCTCGTATCGGTGGTGGTTTTGGATCGAAGCAAACAGCTTGTACTGAATTGATGACAGCATTTGTAACATGGAAATTACAAAAGCCATGTTATTTACTATACGATAGAACAGAAGCGCAAACTTGCTCAACTACACGTCATGCCCGTGAATGGTATATCCGCGTAGGGGCTACCAAGGATGGTATTATCCAAGTTATCGATATGGACTCTATTACCGATGCAGGTGCTCATGCAACACACTGCTTTACTACGACTACAGCGGGGGAACATAAGTCCGTGCCATTGTATAACAAGGCAAAAGCAGTACACTATGGCACAGAAGGGGTTTACATGAACCATACGCCGGGCGGAGCCTTCCGTGGTTATGGCGCTACAGAGGCTTTGTGGCCTTTAGAATGTGCAGTAAACCGTTTGGCGGACGAAATGGGAATCGACCCAGCGGAACTTCGTCAAAAGAATTTGATTGCTGCTGGTGAACGTAGCTTAGTGTATGATCCTGATGAAATCATGGATTCTGGCCTATTCCAAGAAACTGTAAATAAGGTTAAGGAAATGGCCCGTTGGGATGAACGTCCTCATAGCTGGGATATTGATGAGCGTTATCGCGGCGGTTTAGGTATGGCTCTTGCTTTGCAAGGGTCCGGTGTTGCTAATATCGATGTAGCATCCGTAGAAATTCGCCTTGGCGATGATGGTAATTATACATTATATACAGGCTCATCTGATATGGGGATGGGAGCTAATACAATTCTTACACAAATGGCTTGTGAAGCTCTTGGTTGTCCGATGGAATCTATGACGGTTGTCGAATCTGATACGGATATTGTACCATTTGACCCAGGTTCATATGCATCGAGTACAACCTATGTAACGGGTACAGCTGCGAAGATGGCGGCTGAAGAATTGCGAGAAAAGATAATCAATAAACTAGCCCAATTTATGGATGTTAAATCAGAAGATATTGATTTTGATGGCTTAGTAGGTACGACTAAGGACGGTACAAAGAAAATGTCCGTTCAAGAATTAGCGCCTAAGCTATTAGTCGGAACTACATCCGAACAACTAACGGGTTTTGCAACGTGGGGGAGTCACACCTCTCCACCACCATTTATGGCGTCTATTGCTGAAGTTAAGGTAGATAAACAAACGGGGCAAATTATACCTTTACACATGTATAACTGTGTAGACTGTGGTACCGTTGTGAATCCTAAATTAGCGCGTGTACAGGTTGAAGGCGGCGCAGTACAAGCCATTGGTATGGCTTTGTATGAAGATGTCAGATACTCTAGTAATGGTCGTTTAGAAACCAATAATTTCATGACCTATAAGATTCCTACACGTCAAGATATTGGTGAATTACATACAGCCTTTGTCGAATCATATGAGGAAAGTGGCGCATATGGTGTTAAATCCATCGGTGAAATTGTTATTAATACAGCTTGTCCCGCAATACAACATGCTGTAAAAAATGCAGTTGGTGCGGATATTCGTACATTACCTATGACACCAGAGAAGGTATTTATGGGAATGGACGAGAAATATAAAGTATAACCATTTCTACATTCCTAAAGGGGGCCTCGTGCTATGACATCACAAACGCAGTACTGGAATCGCCTTATCCAACCAGGCATTGTGGCATTGGTTGGGGCTGGCGGTAAAACAACGGTCTTATCTAAGCTAGTCGAGTATGGTCGGTTGCAAGGACGACCTATCGTAGTGACGACTACGACACATTTGTATGAATCACAAGTGGCTCAATATGAACCTATTTATACGAAGAATATCAACGATGTTGATGAATATTGTACAAAACGTATTCAACAAGGTTATTGTGGCGCCTGGTTTAACGGTATTACACGAACTAAGGTTGATGCCGTAGATTGTGAAAGCATAGATGGCCTTAGTGCGTTACATCCAAACTGGCAAATCGTTGTTGAAGCAGATGGAGCTAAAGAAAAATGGCTTAAGGCTCCGAAACATACGGAACCTGTTATTCCAAGTCAAACAAAGACGACTATAGGGGTAGTGAACCTTCAAATGTTGGGGGCCTCCCTTGATGAAGATCATGTGCATAATTTAGAATTAGTTCAATCCATTGTACATCGCGAAGAAGGGGCCATTGTAACACCTCATATGCTTGCTCAAATCGTGATTCATAAACAAGGGCTATTCCAATATAGTAAGGGTAAGAAAATCTTGTTCTGCACGGGTTATGACACGGTACAACATCGTATCATCGATGATTTCATAAGTCATGTGGTAGATAGTGATATCACGGCCATTGTGTTGGCTGATGGGTATAAGGCTAGCTGTGAAATTCGTCGTATTATTCAATGTCGCTAGGTAACAAAATGGAATATAAGACATGTGAAAGCGCTCCCTTTGGGGGCGCCATTTCACGAGAAACACCCTGCATTGGCATTGTCCTGTTAGCAGCAGGTCAGTCGAGACGAATGGGGAATAATAAACAACTACTTCCATGGCGAGGAAAGACGATTCTTGATGCGGTATGTCATGCATTACAAATTGGATGGAAACGAACTAATCCTTCTTGGAGTTTAGAAACCTATCCTCTGGTTGCCGTTACAGGTGGGAACAATGATATCGATCATATTGCCAGCAGTTATGGAATTTCTATCACTCATAACGAATGTTCTGATTTAGGTCAAGGCACATCCATCGCATTAGGCGTGCAATACTTGGTGAATCGATTTGGTGCGCATACTTTAGATGGAGTTATTTGCTCTGTATCTGATCAGCCGCTATTAGAACCAATGGTTGTTGAACAACTCATTACTAGCTTTCAACAGCATAGGGATGAAACAAATAGAACCATCGTAGTACCTAAATATGGAACAACTCAACACCCTGGCAATCCAGTTTTGTTTGGTGCTCATTGGTTTGAGGACTTGCAACACATTGAGGGTGACCAAGGTGGACGAACGATCATTCGTGGTGTGGGGCATAATTTTGTAGAATATGTAAGTATTATTCCTGAATGGGGATTTGATATAGATACGCCAGAGGATTATAACGATTTACAACATCGTGAAAGTGAGGGTGTATGAAGCCTTTAATACTTGTGCGTGGAGGCGGCGATATCGCTTCCGGTGCAATTTATAGATTGAGACGTGCAGGGTACCCTGTAGTAGTTAATGAAATTGCTATACCTACTATGATTCGCAGAGAGGTTAGTTATGGCAATGCGGTTCATTGCGGTGAAATGATTCTTGAAAGGTTAGTCGCCCGTCATGTGTGTATCGATGAAATTCAGGATACTTTAGCACAAGGGGTGATTCCTGTTGTTACATCGTCTTATGAAGAGCTATTAGAACAATTGCATCCAGATGTTGTGGTCGATGCCATTTTGGCTAAAAAGAACTTGGGGACTACAAGGCTGGATGCACCCTTTGTTATTGGTGTAGGTCCTGGATTTAGTGCTGGCCGCGATGTGAATGTAGTCATCGAAACTATGCGTGGTCATAATTTGGGACGCTGTATCTATGATGGTGAAGCAGAACCTAATACGGGTATTCCTGGCAATGTGGGTGGCTATACACATGAACGCGTGATTCATTCACCAAAGGCAGGTTTATTTACAGCTAAACGCCATATTGGCGATGAGGTGCAAGCTAATGAAGTGATTGGTTATGTCGATGAAGAACCGGTGCGAGCTAAGATTACCGGTACATTACGGGGCATTTTAAAAACGGGGCTCATCGTTTCTGACCATTTTAAATTAGCTGATGTGGATGCTCGTTGTGAGGAATCGCATTGTTATAGTATTTCTGACAAATCCCTCGCTGTTGGTGGCGGTGTTTTAGAGGCTGTTACAGCATGGGACTATGAAAGGAATAAAGATGGAAAGCATTTATGATATTATGAAAGACCGATTACAGGTGACGGAGTCAACATTTTTGGTGACGATTTTATCGGGGCCTCGCCAAGGGGATAGAACTATCTATACTCAGGATGGGGATATATTATATGGTGACGCTATAGAAGGTTTTACACTAAATAGAGTTAAGCCGAATGCTTTATGTGTATTTGGTAGTACTGAATGCTTTGTCGAACCTGTTGAAAAGGATCCATCTGTACTTGTACTGGGGGCAGGTCATGTGAGTCGGGCAATTACAGACTTATTATTATTTATCGGATGTCGTGCTACGGTCGTCGATGATCGACCTGAATATGTGGTGCCTGAATTCTTTGATGAACGTGTAACAAGAAAATGTTTGCCTTTGAATGATTTTAGAGACAAGTTACCTCTTGATGAGTATAATGGCTTTATTATCGTTACGAGAGCCCATGAATTCGATAATACATGCCTTGAACAATTGAGAGAACAATTGCCCACTTATATGGGCGTTATGGGTAGTCAACAACGTATTCATTATGCATTAGAAAATTTGAAAGCCAAAGGTTGGACACAAGAGGAACTCGATATGATCTATGCTCCTATTGGTCTAGATTTAGGTGCTCAAACACCAGAGGAGATTGCCTTATCTATCGTCAGTGAGTACCTTGCTGTTGTACGAGGTAAACAAGGTCAGTTTTTACGTAGAAAGAGAGTTGTAAGTCATGAATCGTGAGTTTGTAGAATATTTGAGTCAACGCACAGGTGAAACACTAGCAGTGGCAACAATTCTTCATACGGCTGGTTCTACGCCTCGTAAAGCAGGTACCTCGATGGTTGTATTCCCTAATGGGTCCATCTTTGGCACTATCGGTGGTGGTCGTGCAGAAAATGAAATACGCCTCAGTGCTATTGATTCCATGAAGAAGAAGGAGCAGCATCGACGTATTGAAGTAAAGTTAAATGATGATGTAGCCGTAAAAGAAGGTATGGTCTGCGGTGGATGCATGGATGTGTGGATTAAAACGCAAAATGTATAACCCTGTTTTAAATTTACAGTGCTCATAAAATGCGATAAAATATAAGGTACAGCTAAGATAATGGCTGTACCTTATTATTTTGTATAAGGAGTTGCGAATATGCATTTTGAAGCCCTCATACATACCTTTAGAATCCTTGATCTCATCGATATCTTGACGGTTGCTATCGGTATTTATTATATGTATAAACTCTTAAAGGATACACGCGCTGTAGCCTTGTTGAAAGGGTTATTATTTTTGGCTATTTTGAATGTTTTAAGCCATGTAATGAATTTGTATGTTATTAACTGGATTCTTCAACAAGGGATGACTGTTATCCTCTTTGCGTTACCTGTCGTATTTCAACCGGAACTGCGCCGTGCCCTAGAGCAACTTGGACGTGGCCGTATTTTTAGTAAAGCACAGAATGTAAACGAAGAAGAAATGGATATGGCTATCAATGAAGTGATGGCTGCTGCACGCGTTATGTCCCGTGAACATACAGGGGCCCTCATCGTATTTGAACGTGAAGTAGGTTTAAATGACTTTATTGATACAGGTATCATTGTAGACGCCGTACTCAGTCGGGAATTGATTAAAAATATTTTCGTTCCTAGTACACCACTTCATGATGGAGCTATGATTATCCGCAATGGCCGCATTCAGGCTGCAGGTTGTCTATTGCCGCTTACCGAGGATCGTACATTGAGTACCGAACTTGGTACACGTCATCGCGCGGCTATCGGCTTATCTGAACAAACAGATGCGGTTGTCGTTGTTGTCAGTGAAGAAACGGGTGTCATTTCTTATACCTATGGCGGACATATTTATCGTCACTTACCAGAAGATCAAATTAAAGAGGCTCTTCGTACATTTATGGAAAGACCTCGTCAAAATATTACGAGCATGTGGAAATGGGGTGGCAAGAAATGATGATTCATTTGAAACGCAACTGGCCTGCAAAAATACTTTCATTATTGGCAGCCATCGTCATGTGGTTTTTTATTATGCGCGACCAAAATCCTGTGATGGAGGTTTCCTATACGGTGCCTGTACAGGTGCAAAATTTGGCAGCTAATTACATCATAGAAGATGCACCTCAATATGTACGCGTTACGCTTAGTGGGCCTCGCGATACGATTATTAACTTAAAGTCTGATAACCTTAAGGCCTATATAGATGCGTCAGGGGTTTCAACAGGTCAAAATAATGTGACTATCCATTTCAATCCACCGTCGGGGATGAACATAGTTGAGATTAAACCTGATACGGTAACGATTAATGTTGATGAATATGCATCTAAGAAATTACCTGTTGAAATTGTACCAATCGGACAAATTCCGGATAATGTAGCATTAAAATCGGTAACAGTTATTCCAAAAGAAGTCACTGTATCCGGTCGCAAACAACAAGTAATGGCTGCTACACGAGTTGTGATGAAGGTTAATGTGGCAGGACAAACTAAAAACTTTAGTGCTGTTGCTGATTTAGAAGCTTGGGATAATGCGGGCAATGTGCTCGATGTAAATATTAGCCCAACGCAAGGTCAAGCACAGTATGAATTAAATTTACTTAGAAAAGATAAAGCAGTACCTATTTCGGCAGCAACCGTAGGTCAAGTAGCTGATGGTTATGAAGTCAAAGGTATTACGATTAAGCCTGTACAAGTAACAATTACAGGCCGTGAAGAAATGGTGGATTCTATTTCGGATCTTAAGACGGAATCTATTGATATAAGTAATGCTACGACACCTATTGATGGTACCTATAATATAGTAATTCCAGATGGCCTTACTAGTAAGATGACTACGGTTCATGTAACAGTAGATATACAAAGAAAAGCATAGATATGATAAGAATAATAAATCTTCGCGTAGCTGTTACCGTAAAGGCTACGATTGAGGAAATAGTAGAAAAGAAATACCCTCAACTAAAGGGACATATACAGAAAATCCATGTGGTGAGACGTGCCGTCGATGCTCGTAAGAAACCCAATATTGTATTTGTGTACACCCTTTTTGTAGAGGCTCAACATGAAGAAAGAATCATTAAGAAATTAGGCAAGCAAAAGGATGTTACCTTATTTACACCTGAGAATCCAGAGCCAATTGTAATTGGTGACAAACCTCTAGCGCATAGGCCTGTAGTGATGGGCTTTGGCCCTGCAGGTATGATGGCGGCCTTTTACTTAGCTCGTGAAGGCTATCGCCCTATCGTATTAGAGCGGGGGCAGGATGTAGATACCCGTGCCAAGGATGTGGAAACATTCTGGAAAACGGGATCCTTTAAACCGGAATCAAATGTTCAATTTGGTGAGGGCGGAGCTGGTACATTCTCTGATGGGAAATTGACTACTCGCGTCACACACCCGCGGTTACATGAAATTTCAAAATACTTTGTAGAATTCGGGGCACCAGAAGAAATCCTATACAAGCATAAACCTCACGTAGGAACAGATAAATTGCGTCATATGGTAAAAGCCATGCGTGAGCGCATTATCGAGTGGGGCGGCGAAGTCCGTTTTGATGCTAAGGTAACCGATGTATTCGTTGACCAGGACCGTGTGGTCGGTATCGAGGTGAATGGTGCGGAACGTATTGATACGACTTTAGTTTTATCTGGTGTAGGTCATAGCGCGCGAGATACGTATGAAATGTTATTTAAACGCGGTGTCGATATGGTGGCTAAACCATTTGCTATCGGTGTTCGTATTGAACATCCTCAAGATGTCATCGATCAATCTCAATACGGTGTGGATCCAAAGAGCCTAGGTTTAGGTGCCGCCGAGTATTCCTTGGTATATCATGATAAGGAATCTGGTCGTACGGCCTATAGTTTCTGTATGTGCCCTGGTGGACAAGTGGTAGCCTCAGCATCCGAGCCTGGTGGTGTTGTAACTAATGGAATGAGCTTATATGCTCGTGACAGCGGCGTTGCAAATAGTGCTATCGTCGTGAATGTAGGTCCTGATGATTTTGGTACACATCCACTAGATGGCGTAGCCTTTCAACGAGAATGGGAACGCAAGGCTTATGAACTGGGTGGGTCAAACTTTAATGCACCGGCTCAAACGGTAGGTTCTTTCTTAGGGCAGGCTGATGCGCCGTCTGTTGAAAGCAGTATACATAGTTATGAACCTCGTATCGTAGATTGCGATTTGCATCAGTGTTTGCCTGATTATGTATCGTCTGTTTTAGAACGGGCCTTACCGTATTGGGGACGCCGTATCAAAGGATTTGATAACCCCGAAATCTGTATGACTGGTGTTGAAACACGAACATCTTCACCGCTTCGTATGGGCCGTGACGATAATCGCATATCCACTACAGTGGGCGGCTTCTATCCGATGGGGGAAGGTGCTGGTTATGCAGGTGGTATCATGAGTGCTGCTCTAGATGGTGCAGAAACAGCGATTGCGTGCATGAGTATGTATGCAAGACCTAATACATGATATTTTCACAAATAGATTTATACATTTACGTGCTTTGGTGAAAGTCCTATCAGGATTTTATAAATTGTACAAACTCGTGTGATATAATACACACAACATAGATTGAAATACATTCGTTTGTAGACGGAGGAAAATATGGCTCGATTATTTGGTACTGATGGTGTACGTGGCGTTGTTAATGAATTTTTAACACCTGAATTGGCATACCATTTGGGGCGTGCAGCAGCAACACATTTTGGTAAAGAAAAAGAACATCCAACATTTTTAATTGGTAGAGATACACGTATCTCTGGATCCATGTTGGAATGTGCATTAGCATCTGGTATTTGTTCTGTAGGCGGCAATGTAGTTATGGCTGGCGTTATTCCTACACCTGCTGTAGCATATCTTGTAAAACAACAAGGTTTTGATGCGGGCGCTGTTATTTCTGCATCTCATAACCCATTCCCCGATAATGGTATTAAATTCTTTGATGGTAGTGGTTTTAAACTACCAGATGAAGTAGAAGATCAATTAGAAGTATATGTACGTCAAAGTGCAGATAACGAATTACCTCGTCCTACAGGTGCTGGCATTGGTTTTGTAGAGTATAATGCAAATCTTGCACATCACTATGCTCACTTTGTTCGTCATACAATCGATACATCCCTCGAAGGTTTAACGATTGTCTATGATGGCGCGAATGGCGCTGCTTCTAGCGTAGGTCCTGAAATCTTGTCTGGTCTTGGCGCAAAAGTTATTAATATCAATGTCAATCCAGATGGTTTGAACATCAATCATCATTGCGGTTCTACCCATATCGAAGGCTTGCAAGTAGCTGTTCAACAACATCATGCTGATTTAGGCATTGCTAATGATGGTGATGCTGATCGCTGCTTGTTAGTAGATGAAAAAGGTCAAGTCCTCGATGGTGACCAAATCATGCTATTATGCGCTCTAAAATTAAAAGAAGAAGGCAAATTGAAAGACAATACTGTAGTTGGTACTGTTATGAGCAATATTGGCTTTCACAAAGCTGCTAAAGAACTCGGCATGAAAACTTTTGCTACTGCTGTTGGTGACCGCTATGTGTTGGAATATATGCGTGAACATGACCTTTCCATTGGTGGTGAACAATCTGGTCACGTAATTTTCTTAGATCACAATACAACAGGTGACGGCATGTTAACAGCTGTTCAAGTGGCAGCTCTTGTAAAAGAAAAAGGCAAGCCACTTTCTGAATTGGCTGGCATCATGACAAAATACCCACAAGTACTCATCAATGTACGTGTCGCTACAAAAACTGGTTGGGAAGAAAATGATATCATCAAAGCTGCTATCGTAACAGCTAAAGGTGAACTTGGTGCTGAAGGTCGCGTTCTGGTACGTGCATCCGGTACAGAACCACTCATTCGTGTAATGGCTGAAGGTCCTGACCAAGAAGCATTACAATCCTTGTGCCAAGAAATCGCTGATATTATCGGTAGAGAACAAGGGTTGGCCGAATAACTCTTGATGAGTAGTTTGATACCATTCCGTTTGGTTCCATTCTACAACTTTTATATTAAAGGTATACCCTCCTATATATGTCCCTTTGTTCTGTCCTACGTAAAGTCGCTGCAGGAACATATATAGGAGGGTATTTATTTAGGATGATTACCGAATGGAACCGCACTATCGCGCGGATATTTCTACACTTTGTCATAGTTACAATGATTATACTTACTAGAGTATAGTATGGTTGTAAAGTGATACTAATTGGGAGTAAATCATCTAGATTATCAGTTTCTATAACTATGAAACGTATTTTATTTTGTGATGCGTATAAAATGTCCCGTATGTTTTTATATTATTGACTCAGAAGTATATCAGTCTTATAATGAATTCACTTAATATTCATGGATATTAAGTGAATTTAAAGGTGTTGTGATTACAAAATAGGGGGATGTTATGACAACACAGTTTGTTAGTGGAATTGATTCAAATCTGATAGTTAACGATAAAAAAGAGACTAAAAAATCGATATTTAAAGAGTACGAACGTGTAATTATAGATTCGTTGTTGCAGACTTTTGGTTTAGATTTTATTATTATTGATCAATATGGTGGAGATGTAGATACTATTCATAATTTAGAGCAGGTTGGTGATAATTCTCGAATGAGTGTTAAGAACTCTGATACACGTCATAAATATGAAGCTCGAGGTGAATATGACTCGCATAAGTATCATAGTGATAAGCAATATATAGCTAGAAATAGGGAGTTTAGTAAACAAAGAAAATCAGGTGGTATTCAAGATGCTTACACTAAAGAGACATTACATTCATCTCATGATTTAGATCATATTATTTCTGCAAAATCGATGCATGATAATGCATGTGTATATGCGACGTCGTTAGACCCCGTTACATTGGTAAACTCTGATGATAATCTCGTTCCGACGATTTCATCTGTGAATCGCTCTAAAGGTGCTAAATCTGTCAGTTCATTTTTGTCTGATTGGGAAAGTACACGAGAAATGAGACAGACAAAAATTAAAGAGTTGCATAATAAGCCTATATTGACGGATAAAGAGAGAAAACAATTAAAAAAATATGAAGAGTTAGAAAAACTAAAACCTGAAGAGGTAAAGAAACTTTATAATAAATCAAAGCAGTCTATGGATAATAAACTTAATAAAGACTATTACACAAGTTCGAAATTTGCAAAGGATACAACTAAAGCGGCATTTAATCTCGGTGGTAAAATGGCTGTTAAACAAGTTATTGGATTTATTTTAGTTGAAGTATGGTTTTCAGTTAAAGAACGAATTAGCTTTTGTTCAGGTGACTCCTTAAAATCATTTTTCTCTGAAATCTTGGAAGGGATAAAGGAAGGTTTTACTAAAGCAAAAAGTAAGTATAAAGAAATCATCTCTAAGATAAAGGAAGGTTTACTATCTGGCATTATTGCATCTTTAATGACAACCCTAACTAATACGGTAAAAACATTACTTGAGAGTTCGGTAAAGGTATTGCGACATGCTAGTAGTGCGATTGTTCAATCCATTAAGGTCTTATTCTTTGATAAGCATAATAGCTGGCAAGAAAAAATACATGCTGTTTTGGTTTTGTTAGCTACATCTGCATCTACCATAATTGGTTCTTTAATTGGAGGTTACTTAGCTCCCACATTATCTAATATTCCTATAGTAGGAGATTTGCTAGTTACATTTATTGAAATATTCATATCAGGTATGTTAAGTTGTACTCTTATATACTTTATTGATAAATGGAATATAGCAAAAAAAATAGTAGATTTTATACAGAGTCTTGATGTGAATCCTTTTGGCGAATATGTTGAAAGTATGAAACAACGAGTTGCCGCATATGAAGCATATGTTGCTAAACTGTTAGAAGTTGATGTAGATAGTGTTGTTAGAGAGACTAAAAGATATGCGCAAGTAGTGTCTATTTTACAGTCGGGTAATGATGATGCGGTAATTAATTATAAGCTAAAAGCATTATTTAAGGACTTAGAAATTACATTGCCATGGAAAGGTGATTTTTCTAATTTTATGAGTGATAAGACTAGTCAATTGGTGTTTGAATAATGTTTCAGTGTGATCAATGTGGGAAATGCTGTGAGAAAGTCGGTAGCTCTAAGTTGTATAGGTTTTTAGCAGATTCTACAGGTAAATGTAAATTTTTAATTGATAATAAATGTTCTATATATGCTCAAAGACCCTTAATATGTAGGGTTGATGAAATGTATGAACATTATTATAAAGACTCTATGACCAGAGATGAGTTCTATGAGTTGAATTATGAATCATGTATGATTTTAAAGTGTGAGAAGGAGTGTTAGTTATGCCATTACCAATTGCTATTCTTGGTGCTGCAATAGCGGCAGGGGCAACAGGTGTTGCTAAAGGGATTTCTGGTGCAAAAAAAATAGCACAAGCAAAAGAAGAGATTGAAATGATTGAAGAGATGTATGAAGAGAACAAAGAAAGATTAGAGAATCAGGAAGAATCCACACAGTATAATATGGATCTTCTTGGTAAAAAAGAAATCGATATAATGGCTTCCTTCAATGATTTTAGCGATACAATAGAGAAAATCCAGCAGAGACCTAAGTTTAAATATGAAGGAATTAAAGGTAATGATATTGCAGAAGTTGAAATTGCAAAATTAAAAAATGTATCAATTGGTGCGGAAGCATTAAAAGGTATGTTAGCCAGTTCTGCATTAGGTACTGCAGGAGCTTGTGCAGCAAGTGGTGCTACAGCAAGTGCTGTTAGTATGTTTGGAATCGCGTCCACTGGGACAGCAATCAGTGGCTTATCTGGTGCAGCAGCTACCAATGCTACATTAGCTTTTTTAGGTGGTGGTAGTCTGGCTGCTGGTGGAGGTGGTATTGCATTAGGGTCAGCGGTCTTGTCAGGCGCGACTTTAGGTGTTGGGCTTATGGTTGGTGGCTTTGCAATAAACCATGTAGGCAACAAGGCTCAAGAGAATGTTGATAGTGCTTGGAAACAGTATTGGGAAGCAGAAGATTTGATTGATGAGGCAATTTCTATTTTAGAAGAAATTGAAAGTGCCTCTTTAGAATATACTAAAACACTTACTATAATATCTGAACATTATTTTGATTTACTTGAATGGATGAGTGAATTAGTAAAAAAACGTTATTTCTGGGATGAATATACACTTGAAGAGCAAAGCAAAATTCAAAATCTAGTGCTTCTAGTAACAGTTCTTTTCAAAATGTGCTCGGTTAAATTCATATTGCAAGAAGAGGATAAAAATATTTTAAATGAAGATGAGATTAATCAAATATATGAATTTATAGAATCTAAAGAAATTATTTAATGAGAATTGATGAGGATTAACATTATGAGTGTGATTGACTGTGATTTTTCAGGAATTGAAACTCTTGATATATTTATGGATGCTGGCTTTGGGATTGGTGAAATTTTCAAGGGCGATGAAGTAGAGATTTATACTAAAACTATTCCGGTTTTTATGAAGAAAATTGTAAAAAAGAAATTGATAATTATTTTATATGAATGTATGAAAGAAAATGTCTCTGAGATAAGGCTAGTTAATTTTATGGATGAGGTAGTTCTTTATTGTGGTCTTGGTAGTTCAACTTATGAGGATACCAAACTACAAGAGTTTATAAAACAAGAGCTAGTAGAGTCTATAAACAATTATATAGAAAAAAGGCGTAGTAAATTTGTTGATTTGAATCAAGACATACTGAGCACTTTACAAGATAAGTCTCTATTACTATCTAAAATTGAATTTGGTGAAGATAGAAGATTTGAGTATATTCTCAAATCTAGATAGTGGGTCATAAAAAGCTATAGAACTATATGATCTGCACTCGTTTTCTTGGACAGATAATTAGTATTATAGGACAAAACGTGTTGGTACTTTAATCCCAAATATTGAAAGATAATTTGTCATAGTTATGCAAACCATCCCAAGAAATGGTATCACAAAAGTTGGTATTATGCCTTGAAGTTGGGCTCTTTCATTCATAGATCTATATATTTTAGAAATACTTGCATCCGTTGGCATCACCTTAAGTATTTCTTTTGTAGAAAGCGGTCTTGGTGAGTGTAAATAACACCACCAAAAGACCGCTTTTATACGTTTTTTTACAGACATCCCTTGATGGTGACGCAATAAACGTCTAAGCTGTGCGTTTATACCTCCTTCAATAGGGTTATTCGTCCTCGGACATTCTTTGTCTAACTCCGATGTTTCATCTAAATATCGAAACATTATTTCTGTATTAATTAAAACTACCAGAGCGTTATAAGCTTTTAATAAGCGTTTATGTGTGGCTCTTAAATTATCATTACTATCACGTGTCGTTTCACTTAGAAGCTCTTTAAAAGTCACTCTTCAATTAAATAATCGTTGAATCTATATTTGTGCTTCTTCCTGGGTTTTTACAGCATACAGATCGCTTGTTGAATCTCTTAACATAATGCCTGCTAATATCTTAGGGAATCTAGTAGTATAGCGATGCACTTGCTATATGGTATGGACAATACCTCGTTGTGATCAAGCTTTAGTTTTCCTAAATTTTTGACAAGAGAAACCGCAATTTATACATCTTACCAGCATGATTATTTCCTCCACTTAGAACACCGTTTTCTCAGAAGATATAACCCTATTTAAGCCAGTAAAATCAAGGGAAATAGGACTTTTTACCGACACATTTTATCCACCCTATAAGTTTATTGAAAGAACTTAAAATAACAATGGAACCAGTAATTTACTGACCCCATTGCCAATAAAACCAACACGTTTTGTCCTATAACCCATACATTAACTATTACAACAATAGAAGGATCCAGAAAAAAACAAAATGGATGCCTCTTGTAAAGTATAAGGAAGCATCCATGTGTTTAGGCTAGTAAATAATATGTGTTCAGGAAAATGGGTACATATCAAATCATCCCGTTTTCTATTTATTTGGTTTTACAACGAGTTTGTATCCATTCAAGTGAATGTTACTGTTTGTTGTGTCTTCGTTATTTGAAGATTTTAAATAGCTATCGCCTGTAAGTGTCCAAGTGGAATCTTTGCTGAGTTTCAATGTAATTTCTTTTGCTGTATTGTCAGTGTTTATAGCGCCAACTAAACTAGATCCATTTGTCATGTCTAGCGCAATGGTGCTAATTGCATCGGCTACAATATTGCCGTTTAAGGCTTGGTTGGAGGCGCGAAGTGTAAGGTGACCGCCATTTTCACCAGTTTTGCCCCAACGGGAGTCGGCCGCTGCTTTCACTAGTGTTGTAGTATTGGGAGTAGAGACATAATTGCCAGTAAGGTCTACCTCTGCAGTGGTGTTGTTCACATAGATGAAAGCGCCTGTAGCATGGGTGGTGAGTGAGTTGTTTTCTGCTTTGAGACGGGCAATACCACTTTCAGCATCACCAGAAAAGCTTTGGTATAGCATAAAACCATTGTCTTTGTAGCCTGTTACATTAGAGTTGGTAAGTGTGATGGAATTTTTGCCTTCTACGACACCAATTTCACTGTTTTTAGCTTCGCCCGTAATATAGTCAGCTGTGATATTACCAGTAGAGTAGATAATAGGGCTACCTTCACCAGATGTTGTTAATTTGGCAGCCTCTGCTGTAATGGTACCTTCGCCACGGTCTGTAGCTAATGTAGCAGAGTGAGCACCTTCGGTTGTAATAGTAAGATTTTTGCCGTTTACAGTGCCTTTATAAGTGGCATCTAAACCGCGGGAGGAATCGCTCTTTGTGTGAATGTTAGTATTTTCTACATTGATGACAGAACCTTCGCCAGTGGCGAATACAGCATTTGAGCCATTGGAATTGGATGTAATATTGCTGCCTTTGATGTTAATTTGACTGCCGTCGGTGCCGAGTATTACTGCATTTTGACCACGGAAATTACTGTTGTCATCGCTTGTCGTGTTGCCTGTTTTATCGAATACGCTGTTTTCGATGTTTACGACTGCTTTATGTTTGCCAATGAAAGCATTTTGATCGGATGTTGTATTAGATATCAATTCATGTGCAATGGTTTTATTTTCGGTTACTACAGTAGTACCTGTGAAAGTATTAGGGTTAGCTTCAGGCTTTGGAACTGGTCCATTAGGGGCACTCATAGGTGGATTTCCAGTTGGTGGTGCACTTGGTATTTCTTGCGCGAAGGTTGGAAGAAATGCCAATGTAGAAAGGGTGGCACCTAATACAGCAGGAAGTACCCAACGGCGTAATTTTCTATATGAGTGTTTATGCTTTAGAGATGTTGCCTTTATATGTGTTTTGTTATTTAGTGTATTCATTTTAATCTCTCCTTTTAGACAATAACTATACATCATGTAGATTTTGATAAATATGATTGTATAAAATTTTTATAGTAAGTAGTATAATAATGGTGTATGAGTGATCTATGAAATCGTTTGGCTTTATGCACCCCTATGAAAATAAGCGTTATATCTCGTGTTTAATGCTTTCATAAGGTCTAGATTCTTTACATTCATTACATCGATTTAGTATAATATAATTTAGTATGATTACAATTGTACTAGTTCTGTCACATATTATTGAAAGGAGTTCCAAATTCGTAAAGGCGAATAGCGCAAGTACCCGCGAAGGCAGTCGTTAGGGTAGACG
>ERZ773079.144-NODE-144-length-48016-cov-12.245700_pt1 | contig 48016 bp, 44 predicted proteins | sample MGYA00511355_ERZ773079 | MGnify/ENA primary metagenome ERZ773079 (study PRJEB29015, sample SAMEA2737979) | human oral metagenome | biome: human oral; feature: human-associated habitat; material: dental | place: China | collected 2117 ... | reverse complement strand
CCTATGAAGGTTCACACGAAGTGAATGCCTTGATTGTTGGTCGTGAGATTACTGGTGTTGGAGCATTTGTATAATAATGAATTTGGAACGATTGCTCAGCATTTGCTAGTAATCGTTCCGATTCTTTCTTTTTGAAGTTTATATTTTGATAGTAAATAGGAGAAAAAAATGAGTATTTCAAAAGTGATGATCATTGGATCAGGTCAAATGGGAAGCGGTATTGCACAAGTCTTTGCTCAATCAGGTTTCACAGTTTATCTCAATGATATCAAGGAAGAGTTTGTTCAAAGAGGACTAGATGGTATCGCTAAGCAATTGTCTCGTTCTGTTGAAAAAGGTCGTTTGTCAGCGGAAGATAAAGACAGCATTTTGGCAAATCTGATTCCTTCTACATCTTATGAAGATGCAAAGCATGTTCAATTGGTTATTGAAGCGGCTACTGAAAATCGCGACATCAAATTGAGCATCTTTAAACAATTGGATGAGTTGACTGACCCTCAAACTATTTTAGCTTCAAACACTTCATCTCTATCTGTTACTGATATTGCAGCAGCGACAGTTCATCAAGAACGCGTTATTGGTATGCACTTCTTCAACCCAGCACCAGTTATGAAATTGGTCGAAGTTATCCGTGCGCTTCAAACTTCAGATGAAGTTGTGAAAGCTGTTCGTGAATTGACTGAAAAAATCGGTAAAACAGCTGTAGATGTGAAAGATTCTTATGGTTTTGTTGTGAACCGTATCTTGATTCCAATGATCAATGAAGCTATTTTCATCTTGGGTGAAGGTGTTGCTTCAGCAGAAGAAATTGACGAAGCAATGAAACTAGGTGCTAATCACCCAATTGGCCCATTGGCATTGGCTGACTTGATTGGTCTTGATGTCTGCTTGGCTATCATGGGAGTGTTAAACAATGGATTTGGAGATCCTAAGTATCGTCCTGCTCCACTTCTGAAGAAGATGGTTGAAGCTGGTAAGCTTGGTCGCAAGACTAAAGAAGGATTCTTTAAATACTAAGATAATAAGGAGCAAGAAATGAAAGAAGCAGTTATTGTAGCAGCAGTCCGCACACCTTTAGGTTCTTTTGGTGGAACTTTAAAAAATGTTTCGGCTGTTGATCTAGGTACTTTGGTTATTAAAAGTGCTATTGAACGAGCAAACTTGAAACCAGAACAAGTTGATGAAGTTATCATGGGTAACGTTCTGGGTGCAGGTCTTGGTCAAAACGTAGCTCGTCAAATGAGTGTTAACGCAGGTGTTCCAGTAGCTTCTCCAGCTTTCACTATTAACAAAGTTTGTGGATCTGGTTTGAAAGCAGTACAATTGGCAGCTCAAGCTGTATTGTGTGGAGATGCTGATATCGTTGTAGCTGGTGGGGCTGAAAACATGAGCCAAGCTCCTTATGTTCTTCAAAATCAACGTTGGGGCGCTCGTATGGGTGATTCTAAAGTCGTTGACACTATGCTTCGCGATGGTTTGACTGATGGATTTGAAGGTTTCCATATGGGAATTACAGCTGAAAACGTTGCTGAACAATATGGAATTACACGTGAAGACCAAGATAACTTTGCTGTGCAATCTCAAAAACGTGCAGTTGCAGCTATCGAAGCTGGTCGTTTCAAAGAAGAAATTGTACCTGTTGAAATTCCGCAACGTAAAGGCGATCCTATCGTATTTGATACAGATGAATTCCCAAGAAAAGATGCTTCTCTTGAAGGTTTGGGTAAATTGCGTCCAGTATTCAAGAAAGATGGTACTGTAACTGCTGGTAATGCTTCAGGTATTAACGACGGTGCAGCAGCAGTTGTTGTTATGAGTGCTGATAAAGCTAAAGAATTGGGCGTTCCAGTCTTGGCAACGATTAAATCTTACGCAAGCGCTGGACTAGATCCAAAAGTTATGGGTTGTGGTCCGATTTACGCATCTCGCAAAGCCCTTGAAAAAGGCGGATTTACAGTGGAAGATTTAGATTTGGTTGAATCCAATGAAGCATTTGCAGCGCAAGCATGTGCCGTTGGAAAAGAATTGAATCTTGATCCTGAAAAAGTCAATGTAAATGGTGGTGCGATTGCTCTTGGTCACCCAATCGGTGCTTCAGGCTGCCGTATTTTAGTAACACTTTTGCATGAAATGCAAAAACGTGATGTTAAACGTGGCCTTGCTACCCTTTGTATCGGTGGCGGAATGGGTACAGCGGTCATCGTAGAACGCTAAACCCTAGTTCATTTTTGAAGTTTTTCATTTGCTTCTACTATATAAACAAGTCCTATCGATGTGCTGTTTTTTGCAAACAAGCCTTGATAGGGCTTGTTTTATTCTTTAGAAATTTAATTTGAACATCGAAACTATAAGCTCAACTTATCGATATATAAATTATGATTAAGTAGACGAAGTGTGAGAAATGGTATATCATAATAATGTAAGCTCTTACATTTTGGGTTTAAGTATTTGTTGACACCATACTTAGTCATTCAATTTTTATAAGTAGGAGCATAAAAATGAGTAAAACTGTTTTATTAGAAGTTAAAAACGGGATTGGATATATCACTATCAACCGTCCTGAAGCTTTGAACGCCTTGAGTTCTCAAGTTTTGGCTGATTTGAATGAAGTTCTTGATCAAGTTGAGAAAAGCGAAGAAATTCGCGTTGTCATCGTAACTGGAGCAGGAGAGAAAGCATTCGTCGCTGGAGCAGACATCAAGGAAATGGATTTGATGTCACCTATTCAAGCATTTGAATACATGACATTTGCAAATGATACATTTACTCGCCTTTCAGATTTACGCCAACCAACGATCGCAGTCCTCAATGGTTATGCACTCGGTGGTGGTATGGAGCTAGCACTTTCAACAGATATCCGTATCGGATTTGAAAAAACAGTGGTTGGCTTCCCAGAAGTTGGCTTGGGTATTATTCCAGGATTTGCTGGTACTCAACGGATGTCTCGCTTGATTGGAACTAGCCGTGCCAAAGAACTTATCTTCACTGCTCGTACAGTGAAAGGTCAAGAAGCCTATGACTTAGGTATTCTTAACAAATTGGTTCCTGCTGAAGAATTGTTGTCTTCAGCTGAAGAATTAGCCGCAGCTATCATGAAGAATGCACCGTTAGCTGTTGAAAAAGCAAAACATGTCATTCAAGTTGGTGCGGAACTTCCTCTTAAAAATGCAATCCGTCTGGAAACAGAAGCAGAAGCATTGCTCTTCTCTACAGAAGACAAACTAGAAGGCATGCGTGCTTTTGTTGAAAAACGCAAAGCTGTTTTCAATCGTAAGTAAAAGAGGAGGTATCAGCATGAAATCAGTTGTATCATTATCAGAAGCTATTTCTAAGATCAAATCGGGTGACATCGTTGGAATTTCAGGATTCCTCGGAGTCGGTGAACCTTTTGAACTGATTGAAGAATTAGTAAAACAAAACCAGCAAGACTTGACTTTGGTATCAGTGGTAACATCTCATCCTGGTAAAGAAGTTGGGGTTGGACGACTTTGTGAAAATCACCAAGTTAAAAAATATATTGCAGCCCACGTAGGAACATCTGCAGCAGCTCAACGTGAATATTTCAGCAAGGCTATGGAAGTTGAATTTACACCGATGGGAACTGTTGTTGAACGTCTCCATGCAGCTGGAGCTGGCCTAGGAGCTGTCTTGACTCCGACAGGTGTTGGAACAATCCTTGAAAAAGATTATGAAAAAGTAGAACGTAATGGCTGTGAATATTTGGTCTATGATCCACTTAAAATTGATGTTGCCTTGATCAAAGCGACTAAAGCTGACAAATATGGCAACTTGTATATCGATGGCACTACGAAAAATATTTCCTTGCAATTAGCTCTCGCAGCAGATACTGTTATCGTTGAAGCGAATGAAATTGTTGAAGCTGGCGAAATTAATCCGAATGATATTTATATTCCGGGCATCCTTGTTGACTATGTCGTACAAAGCTTGACTCCAGAAGAACACCATAAGATGATGGGTGATCTTTGGACTGAGACTAAAAAATTGGCGGGGGTGAACTAATATGAAAGCAAAAGAAATTATTGCAAGACGTGTTGCACAAGAATTTAAAGATGGGGATGTTGTCAATCTAGGGTTTGGTATTCCAAACGCATCTGCTGACTATATTCCTGACGGAGTAAACGTTATTCTTCAGGCTGAAAATGGAGCTCTTCGCTTTGGTGAAACACCAACGAAAGATAATTACAATCCAAACCTAGCAAACTCTGGAGGAGCGCCAATTACTCTCTTACCTGGAGCAGCTTTGTTTGACTTGCAGACTTCCTTCGCGATCATCCGTGGTGGACACGTTGATGCGACCGTTCTAGGAGCTTTGGAAGTAAGTCAAGATGGTAGTATCGCTAACTGGATTATTCCAGGTAAGTTTGCACCAGGAATGGGTGGAGCTATGGACTTGTTGGTTGGAGCGAAACGTGTTATCGGTGCAATCCAGCATACTACTTCAGATGGTGAATCTAAACTCTTGCCAGAGTGCACTTTGCCACTTTCTGCTAAAGGTGTTCTTGATCTAGTCATTACAGAGTTGGCTGTCTTTGGTTTCCAAGATGGTAAGTTCCTCTTGAAAGAACTTGCTCCTGGCGTTACTTTAGAGGAAGTGCTTGAAAAGACAGCAGGAGAAGTAATTGTCTCAGAAGACTTGAAAACGATGTCAATCTAATAAAGTTAGTAAGCAATTATTCAGCTCTTTCTCTGAAAGTGTGTTACTATGTGTTTATGACAACTTGAGCGATGATTAGTTTTTAATCAGAATACTAGCAACTGGTCATCATGGTTACGAGGGCCGGTTGCTGTTTTATTTATGGCAAATGACCTCGTGAAAATTTGAAAGATGGGAGACGAAAAGTGGATATAATTCAAATGACTTACTTTATCAATATCGTCGAATGTGGATGCAATCTTTCTATCGCGGCTAAGAAAATTCATATCAGTCAGTCAGCCTTGAGTCAGTTTGTCACAAATTTTGAATCAACGGAAGGAATCCAGCTCTTCAATCGTAGAAATGGAAGATTAGAGAGTCTGACGGAAGCTGGTGGTAAGATTTACCGCTTTGCCACAGAGATTGTCAACCGGCATGAAGAAATGCAATCAATGATTCATATGGAAGCTCTTAAACAAAAAGGTACCTTTAACTTGGGCATTCCATCATTGATTTTACGTGTATATTTTTCTAGTATTTTACCAAAGTTCTTACAAGACAATCCGCAAGTTAACATTCAAGTTACTGAGGATGGAAGTAATGAATTGCGCCAAAAGTTGGTTACGGGTGATTTGAATTTTGCAGTAGTGATTGAACCTACCAACCTGGATCCGAAGAAATATGAACAGTATATCATCCAAGTCGATGAATACGTAGCTTATATGGATAAGAATCATCCTTTGGCGGACAAAGAATTATTGGAGTGGAAAGATATAGCTCAGTACGGTTTAGCGACCTTTAATAAATCATTTACAACCTACGATTTAATCACTGAAAAATTAAAGAGTAAAAAGATAAAAGCAAATTTTGCCTATTTATCATCGACATGGGATTTCTTGATTGAGTCAACTTATCAAAACGATATGATTGCACTTTTACCTCGTCCTTTGGAGTATTTTGTCGATAAGAATAAATTCAAGGTTGTACGCTTTAAGGATCCGGTACCTTTCAATATTTGGTTCTGCCGGCCTTATAAAGCAAGCTATAATGAGGTAGAAGCATACGTATATGAAGAGCTTTTAAAAGGTTATTATCAGCCTCTTTCTGAGCCACATTCATAGATGGAGAATTGATGATGAAGTCCAGTACTAAAACAGCAGCATTGAGTTCATATGTAAATACAGCTATTAGAGACTACATGAAAAATCATGATGAGTCAGTCGACTTTCCTCAGGAGATTTGGGAAGAATTGACGACGGATTTTGATATTTTTTCACCGATTTTGTCAGAAGACAACCAGGCTTTGGCTTCTGATTTTATCAGCTCTATTCGAATGATTTCGAATGAGTTTCCAGCTCTTTCAACTATATTGCTGACCCAAGGTTGTTATGGTGTTTATCCGATTTTGAATTTTGGTACGGGGCAACAGAAAGAGCGTTATCTGGACAAGTTGGTAAAGGGAACTTGTATAGCAGGTCTTGGATTTTCTGAGTCTAAACATCTAAATAGTTTGGCAGATTTGGAGACCTATGCGATCAAGACAGAGACAGGTTGGCAACTTTCGGGAGAAAAAGCTAAGGTGTCAAATAGCAGCATTGCGGACCTTCTCTTGATCTTAGCCAAAGTAAGAGAGGCTGGAAAGCCCGATTCCTACGGATTCTTCATTGTGGAGACGAGTGCTCCGGGTGTGCTCATTGGTGAGCAGATAGAAAAGCAAGGTTTACTAGGACTTCCACTAAGTTCTGTTACCTTGGACAAGGTAAACCTGCCAGAAACTGCCTTATTAGGCGGAGTCTTGGCTGGAAATGAACAATTTAATAACATTATAAAGAATATGCAACTCGGCTTGAGTGCGGTTGCTTTAGGAGTTGCGGAGGGCGCCTTTAATAAGGGCCTTGAGTTTGCACGTGTAAAAAGAGGATTCGGCAAGCGGCTGATGGATGTTGAGTTGCATCAGTACAAGTTCGCAGATTTGTACAATAAACTTTCTGCTGCGGATGCTTATTTTTCTTCCTATCCCAATCAAATAGAAGAAGATTCCAAGTCTGTTTCACGGATAAAGCTATATATGACTAAAGTAGCGCTAGAGGTTACAGATGAAATCCTCCGTCTTATCGGACCTTTACAAAAATTTGATCATGTGAACATCAAACGCTATTTTAAAGATGCTGAAATTATTGAGAATTATGGACGGTCAGGAAATTCGATCAGAAAAGAAATCGCAGAAAGATGGTTAAAGGAGTAAAAAATGACAGAACTCAAATTACAAGAGTATCAGTTTGGGGAAATGAAGCTAACTTGGTTGCGTGGAGCGGATAAGCTCACAGATGCAGGTACCTTATTTGGCCCTGTACCAAAGGTTGTTTGGTCGCGTTATTATCCAACAACAGAAGAAAATATGATGGCTGAACTGACAGATCCGATTTTGATTCAATACAAGGGGAAAAATTATTTAATTGATGCGAGTTTTGATACGGCTAAGCTTTCTGATAAACAACGTCGCAATCTAGGTATTCTTTCTGAGAGTCGTGTTGAAGAAAGTTTGGCTCTCTTGGGATTAAAACCGGAAGATATTTCCCATATTTTAATGACGCACATGCACCATGATCACTCTGGTGGTCTGACTAGACTAGATGAAAACAATCAGCTTGTTTCAAAATTCCCAAATGCAAAGATTTTTGTAAATGAGGTGGAATGGTACGAAATGCGAAATCCCAATAGTCGAACAAGGGGAACTTATCTGAAGGAAAATTGGGAGCCAATCCAAGATCAGGTTGAAACCTTTACTGAATATCTGAATGTCATTCCAGAAATTCAAATGGTTCATACAGGCGGTCACAGTAATGGTCACAGCATCATCTTACTGAAACAGGGCGAGGAAACCATGATTCATATGGCTGACTTGGTGCTGACTCATGCTCATCGGAAACCTCTATGGGTTGCTGCGGTAGATGATTATCCAATGCGTTCAATCGCAGCTAAGGACAAATGGCTCAACGAAGCTTTTGAAAACCACTATAAGTTTTTCTTTTACCACGATCAATTTTTCGCAGTTGCTGAGTTTGATCAGACTGGCGAGGAGTTTGTTGATTATGTGACTAGGATTCGTGAACCGCGAGTTCCATTCACAGATAAACAAGACCGCAAACCATCATTTTTATAAGAATAGAGAATCGCTTCTATCAATCTGAGGGAGCGATTTTACTATTTTATTCTCTATTTTTTTGGTATAATGAGATACTAGAAGATTGTAGGAAAGAGGTTTTTAATGGCAACGATTCAATGGTTTCCGGGGCACATGTCCAAGGCTCGGAGACAGGTTCAAGAAAGTATTAAATTTGTAGATTTTGTGACGATTTTGGTGGATGCGAGATTGCCTTTGTCCAGTCAAAATCCTATGTTGACCAAAATTGTTGGGGACAAGCCCAAGTTATTGATTTTAAATAAGGCCGACTTAGCGGATCCAAACTTAACCAAGGAATGGCAAGCCTATTTTGAAAGTCAGGGAATCAAAACCTTGGCTATAAACTCTAAGGAGCAATCTGCAGTCAAAAAAGTGACCGAAGCAGCCAAGAAATTGATGGCTGATAAGCTAGCTCGCCAGCGGGAAAGAGGAATTCAAATCGAGACTCTGCGAACTATGATTATCGGGATTCCCAATGCTGGAAAGTCAACGCTGATGAATCGGCTGGCTGGTAAGAAAATCGCGATAGTCGGCAATAAACCAGGGGTCACCAAAGGCCAGCAGTGGCTCAAGTCCAATAAGGATTTGGAAATTCTAGATACACCGGGGATTCTTTGGCCGAAATTTGAAGATGAAATGGTGGCTTTGAAACTCGCTTTGACGGGTGCTATCAAGGACAATTTGCTGCCAATGGATGAAGTTACTATTTTCGGACTCAATTATTTCAAAGAGCATTATCCTAAGGCACTGCAGGAGCGCTTTAAGCAGCTGGATTTAGAGCTGGAAGCGCCAGACATGATTATGGATATGACCCAGAAATTGGGCTTTAGAGAGGACTACGATCGCTTTTACAGCCTCTTTGTCAAGGAAGTGCGTGATGGTCGCTTAGGCCGCTATACATTGGATTCTCTGGAGGAATTGGATGGCCACAATTAAGGAAATCCAAGAGCAGTTAGCTCAAGTTTCTGACTTGCAGGATCCACTTTTTCAGGATTTGAAGCAGGATGAGCGGAGCGGTGTTCAAAAACTGCTAGTCAAGCGCCAAAAAGAAATCCAAGCAGAGATAGATGAAAACTTACGCCTAGAGTACATGCTGCGCTATGAAAAAGAACTCTATAGTCAAGGATTCCAAGCCCTTGCTGGCATTGATGAAGTTGGACGAGGTCCCTTAGCTGGTCCAGTAGTCGCAGCAGCAGTCATTCTGCCTCCTAACTGCAAAATCAAAGGTCTGAATGACAGTAAAAAGATTCCCAAGAAAAAGCATGAGGAAATTTATCAAGCGGTGCTAGATCAGGCCTTAGCCGTTGGTTTGGGCATTATGGACAATCAAACGATTGACCGAGTCAATATTTATGAAGCGACCAAGCTAGCCATGTTAGAAGCTGTAGCCCAGCTCAAGATTAAGCCAGATTACCTCTTGATTGACGCGATGAAGTTAGACTTGCCCTTGCCTCAGCAGTCCATTATTAAGGGCGATGCCAATTCCCTGTCCATCGCTGCGGCTTCTATCGTAGCCAAGGTGACGAGGGACAAGATAATGGCGGATTTTGACCAGGTTTATCCGGGCTATGACTTTGTCCAGAATGCTGGTTATGGCACCAAGCTACATCTGGAAGGCTTGGAAAAATACGGTATCACACCGATTCACCGCCGAAGCTTTGAACCGATTAAATCCATGACAAATTCATAAGAAATCCTAATCGTTATGAGGAGACAAGTATGACTAGTGAATACCAAAAAATGGTTGCAGGAGAGAACTACAGCCCTCAAGATCCTGAATTGAGAGCATTGGCTGCTCGCTCAAGAGATTTTCAGTATCGTTTTAACCAAGAACGAGATATTGAAAAACGTAGTGCTATCGTCAAGGAGTGGTTTGGCAGTACAGGGGAGAATCTTTGGTTGCATCCAGATTTGGTCTGTGATTATGGAGTTAACATTCACTTGGGGGAGAATTTTTATTCTAACTGGAATTTGACCATGCTGGATGTCTGTCCTATTACCATTGGAAAGAATGCCATGCTGGGACCAAATTGCCAGTTTCTGACACCGCTGCATCCGCTTGATCCAGAGGAAAGAAATTCTGGTATTGAATATGGGGCTCCCATTAAGATTGGTGACAACTTCTGGGCGGGCGGTGGTGTAACCATTCTGCCAGGAGTGACGCTAGGAGATAATGTGGTAGTCGGAGCAGGTGCAGTTGTGACTAAATCATTTGGCGATAATATAGTCCTAGCCGGCAACCCTGCCAAGATTATTAAAGAAATTCCTGTTCATGAAGAATAGAATAACTCAACCATTTTTTCAATAATTAATCAAATAAGAAACAAGGAACTGTGTTGCAGTTCTTTTTTTGAACTTTTTTACGAATAAGAAAGTGAGGTGATAAAAATGAATAATTTTGAAATTTATAAAATGAAAAAAGCTGGCTTGACCAATCAACAGGTCCTAAATATCTTGAGGTATGCAGAAAATAAAGAGGGAGAGTTATCTTTGCGATACAAGGCAGTCGTCTCTGAGTGCCGCAATCCCGCTCTCTTTATGGAGAAGTACAAGCGGCTCGATCTGCAAGCTTTGAAGGAAGAGTTTGACCGATTTCCATCCTTTTCAATCTTGGATGATGTTTACCCTTGGGATTTATGCGAGATTTACGATGCACCGACTTTGCTATTTTATCAAGGAAATTTAAATTTGCTAGAAATGCCCAAGATAGCCATTGTCGGTAGTCGAGACAGCAGTAAGCAGGGAAATGCTGCTGTGCAGAAAATCATTAAGGAGTTAAATAATGAGCTGGTTATCGTCAGCGGCCTGGCTCGTGGGATTGATACTGTGTCCCACATGGCTGCCCTGCAAAATGGTGGCCAAACTATTGCTGTCATTGGAACGGGGCTAGATGTCTTCTATCCCAAGGCCAATCAAAAATTGCAGGCTTATATTGGCAAAAATCATTTATTGCTGACGGAGTATGGGCCGGGTGAGCAACCCTTGAAATTTCATTTTCCAGAGCGAAATCGTATCATCGCTGGTCTCTGTCGAGGAGTCATTGTGGCGGAAGCCAAGATGCGCTCAGGCAGTCTGATTACCTGTGAGCGGGCAATGGAAGAGGGGCGGGATGTCTTTGCCATTCCAGGGTCCATTTTGGATGGAAAATCGGACGGTTGTCATCATTTGATTCAAGAGGGTGCAAAGTGCATCACATCAGGTTCTGACGTCCTTTCTGAGTTCAAATTTTAAAATAAGTTTTCCTATAGAAATAGGTAAGTGTCTAGAGTTTTGAGGTACATAAAAAATAAAAAGTTGTTGAGTAGTCAACAGCTTTTTATTGTGTTTTTGGGAGGTATATGTGTTAAATAGTCCAATTTAATATTTTATGACATTGTAAAAAAGATGAGCAGATTTTATGACAAAAATGATTTGAGCTTCTGAATGTTAATCTATACATATCCAAATAAAATAAGAAATGAGGTCTTATATGAGTAAACAGGAAAAAAGAACAAGAGAAGTAATAATTCAGTTCTTGATGCGAGAGAATGGATTATCACGCAAAGAAACAAGGTTATTATCGGAAGAATTACTCCAATTATAAAGCAGCTTCCCCTCATAAAGAAAGGATTACATATGAAACAACACCAAACCAATGCCTCAAGATTGACTAGAGACATAATGATTTTTGATTTGATGAATACAATGGGATGGACTAGAAGCCGTGCTATTGCAGCTATTGAAGAGTTAGAACAAACTCATCTTGTCTATTTTCCTGAAGCTGGTGGTCTGAGGTTACAAGTTGTAGGAGGATTCTAATGGCGGATATCACGATTGATCAACTAGCTACTCAGACTTTTTATCAAATTCCAGAAATCTTTTTCACTCGTATTCAACATAATGAGAACGGCTACGTTAAATTGACTAGTTCCTACACAGGTCTTTCATCTGATGCTAAGCTAGCTTATGGTGCCCTCTATAATCGTTGTAAATTAAGTATCAGTTCATTCCAAAAGGGTAATAGAGATTACGTTGATGAGAACGGGGCAGTCTTTCTAATTTTTACAGTTTCTGATTTGATGTTGCTACTCGATAAGGGAAAGATGAAAGTCACAAAGATTAAGAAAGAACTGCAAGATCATGGTCTCTTACGAGAAGTTAGGCAGGGACTTAATAAGCCGAATAGACTCTATCTTCAGCTAGTTGATGCTAATTTAGAAATAGTGGAGCATTATTCAACTGACGGTGAGTTACTGAAGAAGGTCGATGCTGTTGGCAAGGTTCTCTACGAAAAAGAGCGTGATTCAAAAAAGTTGGCTAATTCCCTTGCTAACAGCGGAAGTCTCAAAAACGGACGTCCGCAAAACGGACATCAAAACGTCCATAAAACGGACGGAATAAATACAGAGAAGAGTAAGACAGATAATTTATACGATACTAATCGATACGAGGGCGAGTCATCTTTATCTGGTTTATCAATTTCTGAAGCATTTAAAATGGGACAACATGGTTTTCTTTCTCCTCAACTAGTTCAGAAACTCAGTTTGTTTGGAAAAGATGCAAAAATTCTTGAAAATAAAATCTATCAATCGAAACGCCAAGTTGAGACAAATTACAACAACCTCTTAGCCGATCAGGAAATTTGTGGAGAAGTTTGGCTACAAGATCTTGAACGTGAGATTGATAAATTGATTTTCAAAATCAAAACAGGAGAGGCTGAAGGAAAAACAATCCAGAATGTCCCAGCATACTTTTACAAAATGATGATTCGTTTTTGGAAAATGGTTCTACTCATAGAAAAAGAACAGGGCTTCTTAAAGGTATCTGGACAAAGTGAGTACGCTAGAAAATTCCCTGATGAGTGTCCTAGTCTGATTGCATACTATTATCCAGATAAGCTTTCAGAGATAAAACTAAATCAATTTTTAGCTGACTTGTCTAAGGACACAACAACCTGTTAAAAGAAAGAGAGTAGATTTTATGGGATTGTTTAATAACCAAGAGAGAAATAACAGAGTACAAGCTGTGAAGGCTACACCTTCCCAACCAGTTCAAGAGATTGAAATGATTGTAGAGTATTTTGATAAAACGGTAGAAAGTATTTCCATCACTTACAACTTAGAGGAATTAGAAAAATTGGTATCAAGTTCATTTGGAACAGGAGCGAGTATGAATTTTACATCAGCGACTCCGCCGTTTTCTATCAATCCTAGATGGGTGAAGAAGATAACCTATCAGACAAAATAAGAACAGGAGATTACCATGCTAGTAGATTGTCCAATGTGTGATACAGAGTTCAATTCTGCTGAGGAGTGCGGATTCTGTCCGTGTTGTGGAGAAGATTACGATTCTTTAGTAGGTGAAGACTGGAATTGAGATAGCTCCATATTTCTAAAATACTTGACCTGAGCAAGTCGTTAAACTGCTTATGTTCTTTGAAAATTGAATACCCCCACTGTCCCGATTAGCGCAGTCTAGGCATAAAAAGAAGAATAGGGGCGGTGTGTAACTAGAAAGTATATCTAGTGCTGACTGCATCATGAAAAGTCACGGTTGACTTGTCCCGTAAGACGAAAGAGTTTGCGATTCCTAAACTATAAATCGTGCGTAAAAAACACAGTAGAGATGCTACGGCATCAACTCGGCATGGCTGTAAATCAGCCTTTGATTCAAATAAAGGAGGACAAGATGAATCAAATAAAATCAACTAGTGAGGTCACACTCACTGACTTAAGACGACTAGGTTTGGAAGGCGATGCAACTGCACGTCTCGTAAGTGGTGAAGAAGTTAAGTTAACCAGTAAGCATGGTTTAATTCCTAAAAAAGGTTATGTGGCAGGAAAACTTCAAGCAGTTGAAATGGTTGCGGAATACTCAAAAATTTATAATGAAATCCGGACAATCAAACGTGGTGATGTTTTAGTTGCTAGACGAATCAAACAGGGAAATAAAACAATCTTGCAGCTAACTGGTAAAGGCTATCATCGACCTACAGTCAAAACTTAACAGATAGAGTCCTCATCTATCTGTTTTAGGGAGCAAGGAAATCTTTCTTTGTTGCTGAAAGCAGATAGGTGATGTTATGAAAAGGAGAAGAAATGAGTATTGTCCAACTAATATTTTCAGTTATTCTTCTAGTATCGGTTATTCTGGTCTATGTGACTTTTGCATTGATGCGAGTGTCCGGTGATATTTCACGAGAACTAGAAGACTATTCACACAAGCAATATTTTAAGTAATTATCAAAAAGGAGAACAAAATGGAAATCATGAATGAAGTTAAGAAAGTTGTATTAGCTGGTGCAATTTTAACAGGAACTGTTAGTGTAGCTAATCAAGCCCTTGCGGAAGAGGTGAAACCTTTAGAGCCAATATCAGGTAGTGAACAGAAGGCAGTTGAAAAACATTCCGAAGTAACTGCTACTGATGTGGCTATCTCACAAGCGCAAGTTGATAAGGCGGACTCAGCTGTTAAATTCCAAGAGGGAATCACAAATGCAGCTCAGGCAGAGGTGACTTCTGCTGAAAAAACAGTCAAGGAGATTAAAGAAGCGGTTACTCATGCAGAGGAAGCCGTTAAGGAAGCTACTCCTGAAAATATCCAGCAGGCAAAAGATAGTGTGGCTGCAAAAGAGGGTGCTGAAAAGCAAGCTCAAGATGATTTGAAAGCTGCGGAAGCCATACAAAAGCAAGCTGAAAAAAGTGTGACTGATCAGGAAGCGAAAGTTACCGAAGCTACAGCCAAGCTTGCTGACAAAGAGGGAGAAGTGACAGCTGCAGAGCAGGTCGTAGCTGAAAAGCAGGCCATTCTAGATGGGACTGGAGTTGCAGATGTTGTTGCCAAAGCTGAAGCTGCTAAAAGCAACTTAGAAGGTAGCAAAGAGGCAGTTTCACAGGCTCAAACAGAATTAACGGCTGCCAAACAAGCTGATGCTCGACGTGCTTCCGAATTGGAACGTGCTGAAAGCGAGGTAAGAGCTACAGAAGCAGATAAACTGACGAAAGAACAGACATTAGCTCAGGCAACTGCACAGGCGGATCAAACTGAAGCTCAGTATCAAGCTGCTAAAGAGAAGCTATCTAAGGCTCAAAGTCTGCTGGATAGCTTGAAAACTGGCTCTATCACCTATCCTGATGGATATGCTGAAGCTTTAAAATCCTACTTCAACAATCCTACGGAAGTAAATTCAAGTAAACTGCAAGAAATTGCCAAGAAAGGAATGATTGCTGCTGGATTTAGCTCGCCGGACGGAGGTAAGACTTATTACAGCAATCCAGCTTCTCCATTTAAACCAAGCGAAGCTGATAAGAAAGTGATGATTTCTGATGTCAATAATTTATCATCCGAGGTTCAGGAAGCATTGGCTGCATTTAATGCACAACTGATCAATGATTTCCGCCGGTTGATGGGAACGGATGATATTCCAGTCTTGGTCAATCGAGATATGCAGAAGGTTGCTCAGAAAGCGACTCAGCTGTCTACTAATCAATATGGACATGATCAGGATGCTTTAAATACAGCCGCTAAAGAAGTCGGACTGGTTCAAGGGAATCAAGGCTTGCTCTCAGAGAATATCGGGTATCAAAGCCCAAGTGATGAAGTGACACTAGCTGATCTGAAACAACAAGCTTACAATAATCTGGTTATGATGATGTTTTACGATAAGCATGCTGATTGGGGTCATGCCCTAAACTTTTCAGGGCTGGATCGGGAGTCGGTCGTGTTGCAGTATATTGGTGTAGCAACCCGGAAGCTAGATCGTGGGTTAGTAGCTATGCACTATGTGGGTACCGATGCCAAAACGATTGATTTGCTGAAAAATCGTATGCATCAGGATGTTAAGATTGACACGAAGAACAACGTGCCTAGCATCGAGGATCAAATTAAAGCTGCTCAAAAGTCTCTAGCACAAGCCCAGACAAGCTTTACTGCTGCAAAGGGTGCTAATAAGGCAACACAAGCTAAAAAGGCACAAGCCCAGACAACCTACGAAGAGGCAAAATCTACTGCTGAAAAAGCAGTGGCTCAGCGTGCTGCTATCCAAAACACAGCCTTAAAAACACCTGCAGCGGAAGCAAAATTAACTCAGGCAGAAACCGAATTGGCAAAAGCTGATTCAGAAAATAAGGACGCTCAAGCAGCGTTGGCTCAACTGAATGCGGATGTTCAGACTAAACGGAAAGTACTTGAGTCAGCAAAAGAAAAGTTGGCTGAAAAACAAGCTGAACGGGAAACATTGAATGAAGCTCTAATGGCTGAAAAAACAGTATTGGCAAGGAAACAAGCTGAGCTTGTTAGAACGAAAGAAGTCGTTACTAATCATCAAAAAGCACTCGAAAAAGCTCAAAAGGACTTGAAAGCATCAAAAGAACGGGTAGAAATCTTGCAGAATGCACCTGAAATTTTAGAAAAGGCAAAAACAGCCCTTGCGAGTGCTCAAGAAGTACTGAATGAAAAGAAATCAGCGCTTGAAGTAGCACAAGCCAAACTAGAAGGTGCAAAAGCAGTTCAAAGCAAAGTAGTTGCAGCTCACAAAGAGTTGGTATCTGCTTATCGTACATATCTGGAGGCAAAGCTAGAAGCGGAGCATCAAGAAAAACTAGCTGCCCAAAAGGCACGTATTGAGCAAGCTGGAGGAAATCCGGTTGCAGTGGTTCAAAATGGCAAGATTGTGAAGTATGTGCAAAGACAAGCAAATAATCAGACAACGAAAGTTACTAATCCGGTTTATCAAGCTCCTGCTGTGTCTGGATCAACTGGCTTGCCTAAAACAGGTGAAGAACTTTCAAGCCTTGGGCTGTTTGGTGTAGTAACTATTTCACTTTTAACTTTGTTGCGAATCAAACGAAAATCTGAAGTAAATTAATTTGGCTAAAGTCATCAAGGTTTCTTGGTGGCTTTTTAATTGAAAAGAGGAAGAAATGAAAATTGTACGTTTTAGGGCGAGAGCTCCTTAATTATATGTCGAAAGATGCTAAAACTAGAATTTAATCAATAGAAAGGTGACACTATGAAAAATACATTCAGCTATAGAAAGTATGGTAAAAATCTATGCTCTGTAGCACTAGGGCTAATTGTAATTGCTACAGTTGGTTTGGGAATGGTTAAAGCAGATGAATCTAAAAATAATTCTTCGGATAAGTCAGCTGTGACCGCAAAAACTGATCAAAAGAGTACCGAATCCTCGAAGTCTGATGATCGAAAGCCAGAGCTTAATAAGTCTGATAAATTCAAGGATTTGGAAAAGACTAAAATCGAAATCGAGAAAGTCAAGAAAGACGCTCCTAAGATCAAAAATCCTAATCCAGATGCTACGGATCCCAAACAACCGGAATTTAATCCAGAAGTAAAAACTACTGAGAATACAGTAGAAAATGGAGTAGATAAAACAGGGAGCAACGAGCTGAATTTTAAAGCTCAAGCGCCTACTAATACTAAGACTGAAAGTACTGTAGCTCCGCTTACCGTAGACCATGTTTACGATGGTTCTAGTTCGTATGCTGGTAAGTTAAAAGACTCTCTACGTTTGAGTAAGAAGATTATTGAGGCTAACAGTCCTGAAAGTAAACATATTCTGCAATTTTACCCTGACAATTACGGTCAAACTTCATACCATGCAAGCGGTAAGAAGTCTGTTGGTGGAACTTATGGGGTATCTTCTGTAGTTCTTACTAAGCAAGAGGCTCTTAACATCATTGATAAGCTCTTGGCTATCAATGCTCCTACTGAGAAGAACCCAACGTATCAGAACTACGGCGCTTACTTCCAAGGTTTGGCTGATGCTCTTGGTGACAAACGTTACTTAGATGAATCTGCCAAAGAATTAGTTCCTTTTGAGACAATTGCAGAAAAACTTACTAAGCCTACTGATACGTTGTCAGTCATCCAGTACACGGATGGCTGGATGGATAAGGGCAAAGTAGAAGAAATGGATAAGTCTTTCGCAGAATGGGCTAAGGGAAGAGCGAAGACATTTATGTCAGTCGTTAATCGTAACCAGGTTACTGATAACGACACTAACTCTAATCGCTCACTAGAACAGATGCGAGAGTTGGGGCATCCAAACATCTACGATATGACGGGTAAAGACCCTAAAGTCGTAGATGCTGAGGTAGTTAAACAGTTCTTAGAAACGGCCACTGAAAAGGTGAAAGTAACCAAAGGAGAAGATCAAACAGCTAAGATCACTATTGGTGGTGACGGTGTGACTGTTACTAAATCTGTCCTTAAAGGTGAAAATGTAAATGAGGAATTAGCCGTCAAAGATGGTAAGGTGGATTTCTCTAAAAAGGTTCTAGATGGGGACTATACAATTTCATATAATTTTACTGGTGTAGGCACAGTCACTGCTTCTGTCTCACTGGATGGGAAAGAAGCAGCTAAGAAAATGGACTCTCTCAAAAATGAAGGTGGAGCTGTGACAGCTGATTTTCGAACAGTAGATGGGAAAGAAATCCCTGGAAAAAGTAATGTCACGATTTCTGAAGCAGGAAAGGAAATTGGCAATGATTGGCAAGCTCCTGAGGCTCAGAAGGAGCTGACGGTAGACGGAGATACTTATATTCTCACTGGAAAACCAGAAGCAGAGGCTGGTAAAGTCACAAAAGATACGGTGACACTGCACTATGTCTATGAGAAAAAGCCGGATGCTAAAAAGGTTTATTCTTTAAAATTCAAGGTTCTGAATGCTTTAACGAATGAACAGATTGATCAGGATATTCTTGTGACTAAGGGATTTTCCGGAGATGTTTATGAAATTAAGCCTCCAACTGTTGATGGATTTGAGGTTACTCTCAAAGAAGGCGAAGAGAAAGGGAAGTTTGCAGAAAATGACCTTTTGCTGACTTACTTGGCACATGAAAAGGGAGAGGAAGTCAAAGCTATATTCGTCAATGAAAAAGGTGAGGAAGTTAAGAAGTCTGAGATTGTTTCTAAGGCTGGTACCCTCGTAGGTAAAGATTGGACATTTGCTTCTGATATTGACACAGAACTTACTGTTAAAGATACGACTTATGTCTTGAAGGCAGTCCCAGAAAAATTAGAAGGAAAGGTTTCTTCTGATAAACAGACACTCAAGTTTATCTATAAAGAAAAAGAGAAGCCTACTGATCCAAAGAAACCAGAAGAAAAACCAGATGAACCGAAGAAAGAAGAGCCTAAGACATTGCCTAAAACAAGTGCAGTGAAGGCTTCTTCCATTGCAAAATAGAAAAGGAGAATGAATGAAATCAAATCTTGATACAAAGGCCTATGGGTCTATCAGAAAAACAAAACGTTGGGGAACCTGTGGTGTGATTCTTGGCCTAGCTGCCCTGATGGGAACAGCTCAGATTGCGCAGGCAGATGAGGTGACAGATGCAAAACCAGCAGCCGTTGCCAATACCGCATCTAACTTGAAAGACTTACAGTCAGCACCAACAGCTGAAAATCAAGCTGCTATCCAGCAAGCAAATCAAGCAGAAGGTTCTGTTTCCTTGTCTAACAACACAGAAACTCTTGAGGAGGCAGTAGCTAAAGCTCAAGCAGAAGGTGTCAACGTGGTAAAAGATGCCACAGTGGATAAAGGAGTAACAACGAATCTTGAAGCGACGCAGCAAGCTCAATCTGAAATTGTGGCAGCTCAAAACGAGCAGAAGAAGCAGATCGATCAAACGACTTCTGATTATGTAGATCAAAAGCATGCTCAAAAACAGGAAGCTGATACAGCTATTGCTAACAATAAGGTAATCAGAGCTGAGAACCAAGCGCTTCAAGCTGCGTATGAGCAAGCGAATGCTGCAGCTGAAAAGACTCAGGAAGAGTTAAAGAAGAGCAAGGAAGCGGTGCAAAAGGAATTTCCAGATGCTAAAATCACCGAAACAACGAAAAACATTACGGTAGATCCAAATTCCAAGGCTTCTTATGATCAATATAAGCAGGCCGTGGCCGCTGTCCAAAATGCAAATCAACAAGCTGTTGCAGACCATGCTGCTAAGGTGAAGAAGGAAGCTCAGGAACTTGCCGAACGCAATAAAAAAGCAGAGCAAAAGCTGATTGATAAAAACAAAGAAATTACGGCTGAAAATCAAAAAATCATAGAAGACCAGAAACGCTATGAAAAGGAATTAGCTGAAGCTGAAAAGAATAAGGCGAAGGATGGCTACGCTACTGAAGTAATCAAAAAATTCTTGATTTTTGGCCGTGAAAACACGAAGAATGCTAGACTGGTTAGTGTTTCAGGTGTGGAATATGCATCGATTAAGAAAGTAGATTCTTTGCCTGGTGACTGGACTAAACAACTTCGCCAAAATTGGGATAGCTCAATTACTAGCGATCCTTCTCAGGCTAGACGAACTGGGAATGGGCAGATCTATGGTCGTATTCCAAGTGGTGGAACTGCTGTAGCTAGGTACGAAGGGCTAAACGCTTCTTATGACGGCAAAAAAATAGTAGCTGTAGAATATCGCTATACACCAAAATCTCCGTACAAAGTCAATGCACACTTTGAAAATGACCCTATTCGGACTATTTCAATCGGTCATGATCAAGAAGATAAAGATATAGAAGTTGAGATGGAAGTCCGTTATTATGGTGAGGATGGGAAAGAAATTCTTCCTGAGAAAGGAAAACCATTTACGTTCTCTGCTGCTTCCATGAATTCCTATGGTGAGGGAACTAGTCACGTTGAGTTTGTCCGTTTATCATCGGGAGATAAATTTATTCCAATTAATGACAGCTACGTTAAGCAGCACGGAGATTTGTTGTACTCGAAAACAAACTTAGAAGACGGAACGGTTGGAGCATGGGATTCTTCCGAAAGTCCTAGAGCTTATATTGGCGCAGGGATTATCTCTACCGAAGGACGTATTAAATTTTCATTTGGGGTGAAAGTAAATGGTCAAAATGGTACACCCTCAGAGTGGTTTGCATTTAATACAGACTTTGCGACTACAACAGTAACTCCGCCAAGTCCAAACAAAGTGAGACCGACTCCTCCATTTACTCCGGAAACTCCAAAACCTTCTGAGTTGACTTTGCAGACGGTAGCTTTGCCTCCTAAGCCACAACCTAAACCGGAAGAAAAGGTTCCAGGAAAGCCACAGCCGCCAACGGTACATTACAACGACTATAAGTTGTCAGCGCAACCACAGATTAAAAAATCTGTCCAGAATGCAGATGGAGTGGATGTTGATGGGAAATATGTGGCTAAGAATAGCCTAAATAAGTGGATTCTCAACGTAGAAGCTCTTCCTGCTGGCCGTCCACATACAACTAATCTGGTGGCGGGTGATCCGACTCCAAGTGGCTTTAAACCTGAAGTCGATTTGATCAAGAAGGATAATCCAAATTGGAATATTAGCTTTGATCAAAACAATAAATTAACAATTAAAGCTACGGAAGCTTTACTCAAAGCGGTTAACGGTGATCTAAGCAAGGCTTATAAGATTGCCCCATTCGTTTACTGGGGAAGGCCGCAAAATGATGCGGCGGACTACGTGAATGGCTTTGAGCTGGTAGTAAATGGCGGCAAGGATGAGGGCGGTTATACTCGCAAGAGTAATATCGTTAAAATCTCAACACCAGGGAAAAAGAATCCAGACCCTAATAATCCAAACGATCCGAAGAATCCAGATCCGACTAAGCCAAATACTCCTAAGGATCCAAACCGTACCGCAATTCAACCTGAAAAGCATAATTATAATGCCGAAGGTAAAATCGTAGATGGAAAGGCTATGGCTCCTGAAGCGACCAATCACTATGTGTCTAAAATGACTAACCTTCCATACAAGGGAGATCAATCAGCTAAGGAAGCGATTCAACGTGGCTTTGGCTTCATTGAGGATTATCCGGACGAGGCGGTAAATCCACTGGAAAGCCAATTCAAAGTTCGGGATGCAGAAGGCAAGGAAGTCAATGGCCTCAAGATGTACCATGTGCTTTCGAAAGATTCTTTGACTGGTTCTCTGAAGAAGATGGTAGAAGATTCTGGGATTTCTCCAACAGGAGCTTTCTATATGTGGGTAGCTGAGAAGCCAGAAGAATTCTATAAGGCTTATGTTCAGAAAGGGATGGATCTTTACTTCCATACTCCTATGAAAAACAAGGCTGGCTTTACAGGTGAGTACAAAAACCAGGTGCATCAGATCCAATTCGGCAATGGTTATTACTCGAATGTCGTGAATAACCATGTTTCTATTCCAAAACCAGACAAGGTTAATAAGGATAAGGCTGGTGTGGTGATCAATGGCAAGACCTTGACTCCAGATACTGTCAACTACTATGAAGTGAAGCTGGACTATTCTAAATATAAGGGAATTGAGCCGGATCAGTCCTTTATCAAAAAAGGGTTCTTTGGGGTAGATGACTACCCAGAAGAGGCCTTGGATATTGATCAGTCTGGTATTCAGATGCTTGATGAGGACGGAAAAGAAGTTAAGGGTCTTTCATCGAAGATCTACTCAAACTTAAAAGAAGCGCCAGAATCTGTTCAAGAAGCTTTCAAGGCTAAAAATAAGGAGCCAAAGGGAGCCATTCAAGTCTTTAGCGCAGATGATCCGGAAGCTTTCTTTGAATCTTATGTTAAGACTGGAAAGGTCGTTACCTTACGTGTTCCGATGAAGATTAAGGAAGACTTCGCTAAAAAAGGTGGTGAGTATAAGAATACAGCTTATCAAATTGACTTTGGTCAGCTGTATGAAACACCAACTGTAGTTAACCAGGTGCCAAAACCTGAACCGAAGCCAGATCCTAAACCTGAGCCGAAGCCTGAGCCGAAGCCTGAGCCGAAGCCTGAGCCTAAACCTGAGCCGAAGCCTGAGCCTAAACCACAACCAAAAACTGAGCCAAAAACTCCAATTCAAGAAGTTCAGAAAGTGGATTCAGTTGCTACATTGCCGGAGACAGGGGAGCACGCCTCTGCAGAATTGCTGCTGGCTGGTTTAGTGATGGCGGGTGCCGCTGGCTTAGTCTATGGCAAACGCAAGAAAAAAGAGGCTTAGAAAGTCCCTTTAAATTAAACTATTTTTATGGTATAATAACGATAAATCGTGAAGGAGAAGCATTATGAAATTTGGGAGTGATTTTTCTTGGTTATGGGTAGCCATCATTAGAATATTTACGGCTCCCTTCTACTTGGTGCTTTGGTGTATCAATGTTGTGAAATCTGCTATCGGAATGTTTATTTTCTGGATTATCGCAAAGATATGTGTGACACTTGTATTACTTGCGTTATTAGGTGGTATTCACTATCTGTTTAAAGAATCTAGCGAAAAATTTTTAGCTGGAGTTCTTGGTTGGTACTATCCTAATATTATGGGTTGGTCTACTGAGCCATGGATGACTGCTGGACAGATATTTGAAGCTCCAAAAGGGGCAGCTAGTTTCTTTCCATATCCACACATTGAGGTTCCGATTATGATTGTACTCACTCTTATAGTTGCCACTACTCGGACGATTTATCGTGAGGAATTTGATTGACTTTGAAAATAGAAAAGAATTGTGCTAAGCACTGTAGAATTTCTGCAGTGCTTTTTGTTTTAAAAAATAGAAAATACATGAGGTAAAATAAAAATGGAAATAATTACAAAAATTATTACTGGTCTAGGTGTAGTCGGAACAATTACAGGTCTTATTTGGATTTGGAATGGTTCAGTTGACTTCATTCAAGGAAGAAAGAATAAAGACAAGCAACGTCAAGACGATGGTGCTGATTCCATGACGAATGGGACATTCTTGGCCGTTGCTTCTGCAGGAATTGCATCCGCCGTTGTTGCAGCGTTATCTCAGATTAAATTTTAGGAGTAGCCTATGAATTTAGATATTAGAGAGCTAACTAGTTCTCTTTCCAGTTATAGTTCTGGTACCAATCAGGCTGTAACCGCAATGGCCGATGCTGTCCGACCTATTGGGTATATCCTTTTAGGTCTTTTTTTCTGGTTTGAAATGGCTTCCTGGTCTCAAATGGTCAAGACAAGAGGTGGTTCTCTTACTCAAAAAATTTGGTTAGAGGCACTGATGAAATATCTATTTGCCTTTATCTTGATCTCAGCCTCTTCCCAGATTTGTGATGCTATCTTAGAATTGCTTAATATTGTAGTTAAGGTGATCGCTCATGTATCACCTACAGTCAAAACGACTATTGATTCTAATATTTCAGGTGGAAAAGGATGGTTTGAAAAACAAATTATAGGATTTGTTGGATTTATTGCTGGTAAGGTAGCCAATATTGTACTTGGGATCATTGTATTCTTGCGTTACTTGGATCTCTACCAGCTCAAAGCTCTTGCTCCGTTACTGGTCTCTTTCTTTATGATGGATTCTTTACGATCGATAACGATCAACTTCCTGAAGTATTTTGCAGCATCAGCCTTTATTGGAGTCATTCTAATTGTCGTTTCAGTCGTATATGATTCGATTGTGGCAACAGATCTTCTTAAAGTAACAACTGCAGATAGTGGTACTTGGGGGACAGCTTTTGCTTCGATTGCTAAGGCAGTGATCTACATCTTTGTCATGGTTGGGACTGGCCGAAAAGCTAAGCAGCTTTTAGGGGTGTAGGACATGTTGGCTATGTAAATGCTGTAGCTATGGTTGCGAAGGAATGTGATAAATGAATTGCATAGCGCTGGCAGTTCTAAAAAGGACTGTTTTTTTGATGGAAAGGAAAATAGTTGAAAAAAATTGGCTCAGAATTTTTAAGAGAATTTGAAACAGAAGATAGACCAATTCTATTCGGTCTAACCGCTAGAATGATGGTCTTCTATTTGTGTTTAGCAATAGCAATCTTAGGAACAGTTGCTATATATTTTCTCGGGCTTCCTGATTGGTACATCTATCTTTGGGATGCTCTCTTTGTAGTCCCAGGGGCAATGTACGGTATGGGAATGACCAAGCGAATGCGGATTAAAGAAAAAATCAATTTCTTTTTCCGAATTCAGACTCGAAACTACGAAACTAACTTTGGAAAGGTAGGAATTTATACAAAAGATGAGTTTATTCAAAAGCAAAAGAGAAAAACTAGAAATCGCAGAAAAGAAAAAAATTGAACGTTTGCGCCGTCAAATGAAACCGACTACGCAAAATACGCTCAATTATACTACGCTGCATGAAGATGGACTAATGCACATTGCTCGTGAGAAGTATTCTCGCAGCTTTAAGCTGGGAGATGCCTCTTACTCGACAGCTCAACAAGATGAAAAAGAGGGAATCATCGATACAACGATGGATGCTCTTAATTTATTGGATGAAGGCAGTAACTATCAGGTCTTGGTGATTAATCGCCGAGTGTCTGACAATTCCTTACAAAATATCTTGTTTGAAGAAACGGACGATAACTTTAACGAGTATCGTGAAGAGCTGAACGATATGATCAAGGAACGGTTTACGACGCACGCAAATAATTTTGAGGTGCATAAGTATGTGACCATTTCAACGAATGCAGATGATCGAAAACAGGCTCAGCTGTTGCTGCAAGATATTGGGGTAGCTTTGGGGACACAGTTTCAAGAGTCGGATATTAGTTTTGGAGAGATGGACGGATTAGATCGACTGAAAGTCTTTTCTGAACTATTACGAGATAATCCGTATGTCAATTTTGACTACAAAGAAATTGCTCTATCAGGTTTATCAAGCAAGTCTTTTGTCGCTCCGCACAGAATTGAATTTCAGGAAAAACGAATGATGATGGATGACCGCTGGGTCAAGGTACTCTATGCGCAGCGTTATCCAAATTGGATGAGTGATCGTCTGATTCGTGATTTGACGACACTGGGGTTGGAATTAGCTATTACGATCCACGCAGAGCCCTATGAGAATGTCGAAATCTTAGGGAAGATTGATGATGCGGAAACAGATGCAGAAATCGGGAAACTCCGCTCTAAGCGGAAAGCTGCTCAATCCGGTATCTTTGACGATGCGGTGGTAGCTGGAGTTGACCAAGAAATCTCTGAAGCTACCAAGAAATGGAGAGATGAAATCACTGAGTACGATCAGAAAATCTTCTCTGGCTTGATTGCAGTTTACTTCAAGGCAGATAGCTTAGAAGAGCTGGAGCGTAACGAGCAGAAGATCAAACGAGCTGGCCGGAAACTTGGTGTGGAGTTTGAAGATCTCTATTATTACCAGGAAGAGGCTTTGAATACGATTTTGCCTATTGGGGAGTGCTTCCTGAACGTGAAGAAAAACTTCATGCGGAAAATGACTACAGCTAACATTGCGACTCAGGTCCCCTTTACTAACGTAGACTTGAAGTCTGATAGTCCACTGGCTCGTTATTATGGTCAAAATCAGTTATCAAACAATATTATTACACTGGATCGAAAACGGGATCTGAACACGGGTTCTGGTGTTGTATTAGGTTCTTCTGGATCTGGTAAATCCACAACAATCAAAGGTGGAGAAGTCATTCCAACCTTGTTAAAATATCCGGATGATCGGGTCATCATCGTAGACCCAGAAGATGAATACTCGGATATTGGACGAGCTTTCGGCGCTCAGATGGTGGATATTTCGATTGGATCTAAAACTCATATCAATCTGTTGGATCTGCCAGATCTGGATCGACTGGCCGAGGAAGACGATGATCCAATCGGGGACAAGGCAAACTTGTTAATGGGCTTGTTCGAATCGATTCTATCTGAAGTGACAGATGCTCAGATTGGGATTATTGACCGGGTAACTGGTCTGACTTATGAGCGGTACATGACAGAGGATTTCACTCCAACTTTAAAAGAGTGGCACCAGGTCTTGAAGGAGCAACCGGAGGAAGAAGCTCAGGATTTGGCTCTGGCAGTGGAAACTTATACGAATGGCTCGCAAGACATTTTTGCTCATCATACTAATGTGGATTTGAATCATCGCTTTGTTATCTTTAACCTGAAGAAGCTGTCGCATAAACTAAAGCCATTCGCCTTGATGGTCATTCAGGATTATATTTGGAATCAGATTGTCGAAAATCAAGGGAAATGTACCACTTGGGTTTACTTTGATGAAATGCAAATTCTATTTAAAAACAAGGCACAAGCAGATTTCTTTACTACATTGTATTCACGGATTCGGAAATACGGTGCGATTCCAACTGGCATTACGCAGAATGTGGAAACGCTGGCCGCTGTTGAAGAAGGTCGGAAGTTGCTCTCTAACAGTGAGTTTATGATCTTGCTTAAGCAAAAGCCTCAGGATTTAGCTATTTTAAAGGAGATTGTCAACCTGACAGATAAACAGATTCGCTATCTAGCTCGACCAAAGGCTAAAGGTACTGGTTTGATCGTAGCAGGGCCAGTTGTTGTTCCTTTTGAAAATCCAATTCCTAAGAATACGAAACTTTATGATTTAGTCGCAACGGACGCTTAGGAGGCTGATTATGGATCAGGAAAAAAGCAGACCAAAGACAATCGGTCATAGGTTAGATCAGAAGCTGGAAACAGTCCGAAAGAATTATCGAACTGTAACAAAAGAAAGCGAAAAGCAGATGAGCAATCTTCAATCTCAGACCCGCTCTAAGCGCCAATTGTTAAAAAAAAGTCGAAGTCAATTCCGAGCTTCTAAGGCTAAGGTCAAGAAAATCCAAAAAGAGTACAGGAATGTCCAGAGACAAGGAAAAGCGCTTGGCAAAGAAGGAAAGGCACTTCGTCCAGAGGATGCCAAAAAGCAGGATTTTCTCAAGCAAGAACTGACTCAGGCAAAGCTAGAGAAAAAAGCTTTTAAGAAAACCTTTAAAGCTGCTCAAGAAGCTAATGGTGGTTCTCGGAAAAAGAAGCTTTTCCGAGCTGCTAAACAGGCTGTAGAACGTACTGCTAGTCAACAAGCCAGCTCTGCAGCGCACCAGGATGATACACTCTCAGATATAGCACGAGCTAAGCATCAGTATCAGGATATCCAGATTCAGAGCAGGCGAGTTAAAACGATTGGTAAATACAGCAACAAACTTGTACAAGAAACAGTTAAGTCTAGCTATAGTCTTGGAAACAGACTCTACAATAAGACCAGGGGAAGAGGCTTTACTCGAACTCCAAAAGAGTTTTCTTGGGAAGGCAGGCTGGCTCGTCGTATTCAGGCTTACAAGAAACGCTTGGCTGGTTCTAAAACTGGTAAAGCTGCAAGGAAGGCTAGGAAAGCCTATCGTGTAGGCTCTAAACCGATTAAAGCAATCGTCAAAAATCCCTTTAGTTTAAAAGCTTATCTGATTGCTTTTGGTTTGCTTTTGTTTCTGGCCATACTTGGTATTGGAAGTTCAGGCATCACTCGTCAGGATGAATTCGATATGAATGATACCTGGCTGTATTTTACGAAGCTGGACAGAGAAAAGTCCAATGATAAGGTTGATTATTGGACAAAGATTGATGATCCACTCTTGTACCTGAATTATAAGTATGATGAGATTACGGATAAGCTGCAGATAGACGGCAATAAATATTTTTCAAAAAATACTCTAGGGAAAACTTACTTGGATGCGTTATGGAAGGATTTGAATGGAGATAAAGACAATCTTAAAACAATGGAAGAGCTTTATACCAAGAATAATCTTTATAAACTGAACAAGGACGAGCTAGAAGAATATAAACAACTCCTAGAAATTGCTAGAGATAGCGGAAAATATATGCTGCTGCAGGAGCTGGAGAATCCGTTTTATAAAGATGATCAGCCTGAAGCACAGAATCCTATTCAGATTATTGAGCGCTTTGGGTACAAAAATAAAACGGAAGTCTTTAATGGATCTGTTTTGCAAGCAACTGGTGGACAAACTTTACTTGCCGTTTTAGATGGGAAAGTGGAAGTCAAGGGAAACGATGTAGAAATCAGCGATCAGGATTCCAAGTTTCTGTATAAGGATGTAGACACGATTCGTTATAAAACAGGAGATCAAGTCAAGACTGGTGATATTATTGGGAAAGTATCTCCTAAAGGCAATCAAACCGTCTACTACCAAAAACTAGAACCTGATCGAGCTAACCAGAAAGATAAAGACGGAAAGGTGAAGAAGAGCTGGACTTATGTCAATGTCGGATTTTACTTCCAGCATGTAGAATATACGCAAGCAACGTCGGTTGTTAGTGATATTGAAACATCTGGAGACAAAGGGAAGCGTGCTAGAGCCTTTGCGGATTTGATCAAAAAGAATATACCTGAGGCAACTGATGAAGGTATTGCAGCTGTGATGGGAGGCTTCGATATTGAAAGCTCCATCACTTTTAAACGCTATGAAACGGATTACTTGACGAATAACCAATTTGATAAGGTGGCAAAAGAGCCAACAGCTGAAAACCTAGTTGGCAACTGGGGAGCTTTTCAGGCTATGTACCCGACTTTGCCTCTAAATGAAGGAGGCTACCTGGTCAATGGTTTGCACTATATCGGGATTGGGATCGGTCAATTTACAGGGCCACGTGCCCTGGCATTATGGAACTTTGCCAAGGCTATGAATGGAGATATTTGGTCTGCAGAGGTTCAAACCAAGTTCTTGCTGGAAGGTGATGATCCAACAAGAAGAGCAGCATTTAGAAGAGTTGTTACTTCGACTGGTTCTGTAGAAGCCCTCACAGAGGACTTTTTGAGCTCATGGTTAGGAGTTCCAGGAAACAAGCTCTTAGAAAGGCAGTCTGCTGCACGGCAATGGCTGAATTTCTTGAAAAATAAGGGAGGTTCTACAGGAGTTTCTAGTAAACAAGTCCCAGCAGAATATAAAGATAAACTTCCTCATGGGCTTCCTACTGACCAAGCAATTTTACCAGGTCAAGGTTATCCAGGCAATGCGTATGCACTAGGAAACTGCACATGGTACGTCTATAATCGCTTTGCACAAATTGGGGTTCAACTATATCCTTATCTTGGTAATTCTAACCAATGGGTTGATAGTGGTCGAGCTCAAGGATATGAAATTTCAACGACCCCTAAGCCAGGTTCTGCAGTTGTCTTTATGCCTGGTGTAGCAGGGGCTTCTCCAATCTATGGGCATGTATCGTTTTGTGAATATGTCAATAGCGATGGTAGCTTCCTTGTTTCGGAAATGAACTATGGTGGTTTATATGTTATGAATTGGCGTACCTTAACACCACAATCAGGTATCTATTTCGTTACGCCAAAATAAGAAAGGAAAAGAATGTATAATCAAAAGTTAATCAAAGTAACAAAGGTCATCCTTATAGGAGCCTGCGCCGTTTTATGTATTTTATTGGGCTATTCTGTTGCACAGGTGCAGCAGAATTTCACCCATAATGGCCAGAAGCAGGAACAGATAAAACAACATAAAAAAGAAAAGGAGCAGAAACAAGCTTCTCTTTCTGAAAAACAAGTCAAAGATTTTCTAATCGCTTACTACACTAAAAAGGATTTGGAAGAGAACCGTCCACGATATAAGCCTTTTATGACTGATTCAATGTATCAGGAAGCAGTCCAAGAAGAGGATAAGCCCGTCAATCAGACATATAAAGGCTATGTCGTCGATCAGGCTTTCGAATCTGCCTCTATCTATATTGATGTCGAGCACAAGGTGGCTTTGGCTCAAGTACAGTACACTAGTACAACTTTAACGGAAAAAGATAACCGAGATTCTAAAGGGCTTACCGGAACAACTAAGGTCACTATTCGGCTGACCTATGTAGAACAAGACGGGAAGCTTTTAATCAATAATATTGAGTCAATCGTATTGACTGAAGCTAGGGGGCAGGGGATTGGAACCTATACAGACACTAGCAGTTCTAGCTCCACTCCAGCTACCTCTTCTGAGAAAACAAGTTCGTCCAGTAGTCAATAAGGAGAATTAGATGAATAAGAAAATAACTCAGCTAGAAAATAAGCTTGAGAAAATCAGAAAAGATAAAACCAAAGCGCAGCAACAAAAAGAAGAAGCGGAAAATAAAATAAAGAGCTGCCTAGCTCAGGAAAAGGATGTAGAAGCTCAACTATTCGTTGCTCTTTCAGAAGAAAGCGGCCTATCTTATCAGGAAATGAAGGAACTAATCCTTCCATTACAATCAACTAATCAAGGAGAAAATCATGTATAAAATTATCAATCAACTGACTAAGCAAGAAGAAGACTTTGAGAATCGAGATGATCTTCTTTCTAAACTTGAAATCATCAATGAGCGGATGAAGAGCAATAACATAAATGGTAGTTATCAGCTCTATTCTCTTACTACAGAAGGTGAAATCTTACAGGAACTTACCCTGGATATGCCGTTTGTTGAGATCATTGATCAGTTGCTGGAAAATTTTGGCACAAGTGATAGGAAGAAAAAGAAAGGGCTACTTGATTTTTTGGCGAGGCATAAAAACAAGTCCTCTAAGTCTAAGCAATACTTAGATCCAGAGGATGATAATAATGTAACAGAACAAGAAGCGGATCTTGAACGTGATCGGATTGCCAAGTTGGTGACAGGCAATTCGGAACTTGGAAAGCCTGAAACGAAAAGTGAAGATTCAGAAACTCCCTCTGAATGGACTACGGAACTTTTCAGTCGATTGGATGCTGAAGAAGAGGGGACAAAGGAAGAACAAGTAGAGGTTTCACAAGATAAACCTGCACAAGAAGCGGTACCTGTTGTTGAAAAATCTGTCCAAGAAGAAAACTCTAAAGTTCCTGATAAACAAGAAGTTAAGCGCCCTATTGAGCCTTCTTTTCCACTTTCTCATACGACTACAGTGGATATGACCTCAGAGGTTATTGATAGCTTTGAGGTTCAGACAATCACTTATAAGCAATCTATCAAACATAAAATTCATTCTAACGAAAATTTTATCAACGAGGCGAATGAAGAAATTGTGGAATGTCAAAACAGGATCAATGAGCTGCAGCAGCAAATTCTTGCTAAGGAAGGACAAGCTGCTAAACTGAAGGATCTTTATTTCAAAATTGATGAGGTGAGCTAAATTGGAACAAGAACAAGTGGTAGCCCAGTTAGGACGGGCAACTCTTGTGACAGGAGAGGTGCTTTTAAAGGGTCTCTTCCTGGTATGCTCTAAGGCAGTGGAGATCTACCAGTTCAAAGGTGAAAATACCCACTTTACCGGTGAGGCAGACTGGAATAAATTCATGGCAACAGCGGATACCAAAGAAGTCCAGCAATTACTACAAAATGAAGTCAATCTCGAGGCGGTTCGCAAAGAACTCGGCCAATACGGGATTGGCTTTTCTTTTTATACCCACCCGGACGGTAAGACAACTCTCGCTTTCAACGCTAAAGATAAGGGGGTTGTAGAGCAAGCCTTTAAGGATGTCCTAGAAGGCATCACAAGAGATCCTAAAGGATTCAATGAGCGGAACCTTAAAAATGGGAAAACCACCTCTTTTGAAGAGAAATTAAAGCATTTCAAGGCAGTTGAACAAGAGAAAATTCGTTCTCTGCAGGTGAAGATTCATACTAAGGAATTTGTCCTTCCAGAAAACATTGAACCCCATATTGGAGGAAAAGTGAAGTGATTACAGAAAAGAAGAAACGGCGATTTAGACCGTATTTGTTATTAGGAATTGGATTATTCTATCTTTTTCATTGGCTGTTTAAACTGTGGCTGTTAGCACCAAATACAGATTCAGTAACGGATGTATTTGGTCTTGGAAAGCTTAACTGGATGAGCGATCATTTAGGAGATAAAGCTTGGTTTGATTTTCAATTCACTCCAGGTTCTTTGTTGGCCGGCGTAGGTGGTTTTTTGATTGCTTTTCTACTGTATTTGAGGGTATCTGATACAGGCACGTACAGGTATGGGGAGGAGCATGGGTCGGCACGTTTTGCGACGAAAGACGAACTGATGCGCTTCCGAGACGCAGAGCCTGAAAAGAATATGATCTTTACACAGAATAGCCAGATGGGACTATTTAATAACCGCTTGAGCTATGAAAATCAGATTAATAAAAATGTCTTAGTTTATGGAGGTACCGGGGATTCAAAGACTCGAAGCGCTGTTAAACCGAATATTTTACAAGGGAACTCTAGCTTTGTGACGACAGATACCAAAGGGATTTTGATTCATGAAACGGGAAAATCCCTTGTAGAAAAAGGATATAAGATAAAAATCTTTGATCTGATTACTTTCCTGAATTCAGACGGCTTTAATGTATTCAAATATATCCATACTGAAATGGATATAGATCGAGTGTCAGAGGCCATTACAGAGTCGCTAAACAGAAATGGTCATGAAAGTGATCCTTTCTGGCCGGCGGCCAATAAGCTTCTGATGCGTTCTCTCATTGGCTATCTTTATTTTGATGGCCTGATCGATCACTACATGCCAAACCTGGGGCAGGTTACGGATATGATTCGAGAATTGAGACGAAATCATCCGGACGCAGAGAGTCCAGTTGAATTGATGTTTGAAGATTTGGAAAGAAGATGTCCGGGTAATTATGCCTGCAGGCAGTGGAGCTTGTTTAATAAAAACTTTGATGGTCAGACACGGGCTTCCGTCTATGCTATTTTTGCGACCACTTTCTCAGTATTTGATCATGAACAGCTGAGAAAGATTATTGAAAAGGACACGCTGGAGATTGAAAAATGGAATATAGAAAAGACTGCTGTTTTCATTCATATTCCAGAAGTCGATCCAGCCTACCAGTTCTTATCAGCGTTGCTATTTAGTACACTCTTTGATGTGATGATGAAGACTGCAGATGCAATCTTGTTAGGTGAGCATCCAACAAAGACTAAGAAAGACTTATTACATGTCCAGGTATGGGCGGATGAGTTTGGCCAGATTGGGAAGATTCCTAACTTACCACCGATCATCTCTGTTATTCGGTCACGGGAAATCTCTATTAAAATGATGGTTCAATCTCAAAGTCAGATTGAAGTATTATACGGTAAAGAGAATACGAAGACGATTATCAATAACTGTGGAGCTATTCTCTATTTGGGGTCTAATGACTTAGATACGCTCAAGTATTTATCTGAGCGATCTGGTAAGCAAACTTTAAATGATCAGAACTATAGCGAGAGCAGGGGAAGAAATGGCAGCAGTTCCAAACAGAGTTCCAAAATTGGTCGGGAATTGTTGACACCGCATGAGGTTGCCACAATTGGAACAACGGAAGCTCTACTCTTTTTAGCTAAGCAGAATGTTTTTCGGGATCAAAAATTTAATCTGGATACACATCCGAGAGCCTATCTGTTAAGCAATGGCCCAGATGATGAAAACTGGTATCGTTACAAGCGCTATCTGAGTGATATTGATGAGTGGAAAGACCAGGTTGGGGAAGAAAATGTTATTCGTCTTGAGATTGAGGAAGTCATGGATGCCCCTCTTAAAGTAAGTTAGGAAAGAAAGGAAATCTAATGGAATTTTATGACTCTTATTGCGTTTTAATTGCTATAAATTGGGATCAGTATGTGTGGCTGCATCAGGAAGGCGAAAAAATAACCTGGCATGAAAATTTTGCTCATGCAGGTTTTTTTCGTGATTTTAATACAGCTAAAAGGGTAGCGGAAACTCATTTATTAGAAACTTTTGGAGCCATAGGCTTCTATAAGATTGTTGGTTTTTCTACAGATGAACTTGGATATATAGAAACTAAGAACTAGAGAGCACAGTGTGTCTTGATATTTCTTATGGTATAATAAAGGCAAATACCAAAGGGAGATAACCCATGGCAGTTAAAAAATTTTATGCCGTTGCTAAGACAAAAGATGGTCACAAAAGAGTAGTCAATGCATTTGAAGCCTTGAAGCTTGCAGATGATAATCCTTGGAACTATCCTACGGATAAAGCTAATGGCGTTTTCTACGATCTAGAAACTGAGCTAAAAGTAAGCCCTTCTCACGGTCGAACAAACCCGAAAACTAAAAAGCGTGGTCAGGCTTTCTTTCGCTATTTTACTGGAGAAGCTAGCCCATTAAAGGAACAAGCAGGTAGTTTCGCCTATACGCCCGAATTAATTGCTTTCCTCTCTGCGTTTGAAGCGATTCAGAAGTTTCAAATCCAGGAAGACGAAACCGCAATTATGATTTTTCCAGAGCGGATTGCTAAGCTTCAAAGAATAAACTTTCCAGAGGGTGGTTATTCGATTCTAAAGTTTTATATGAAATTGGAGGAAACCTATCCTTACTCGGCTTACTATAGGTTTAATGGTGTTTTAGCGATTGAGTTTTATGTTTCTGGCAAACCAAGCCGATTAAAACGAGCAGAACTAGCTAGAAAAGGGATTCCCCTTTTTGAAGCTAAAGCCTTTTTCCCAAAGTGGATTCAGGACAGTTTTCCAGATGAGTTTGAAACTCCCAAAGAGCTAGCGAAGATTGCGGAAGAAATTAGAGTTACTTATCAGGAAAGGGACTATAAACTCTTAGGTCGCTTCAAGAAAGCGCATTTGATAACACCAGACAATGAAAGGAAGTACCACACATTGAAAACGTATGAAGAACAGTGTCAGGAACTTGAGGCAGAGATTAAGCGGTTGGAAGCTTGCTTCAGTCAAAAAGACGCTAGGGTTAATCAACTGCGAGAAGAAATCAAGCAAGCAGAAATCCGATTACGCCACTACTGCGAAAAGGAAGAATATTACAAGAAGCTGGAAAAGGATAATGAACTCCTGAAGCAAGAAAAGGCACAGCTCCGAACAGAACGTCAACAGCTAACAGAACAGTCGCGACATTTACGTGAAGAAAGAGATGCGGCTCAAGAAGAGACTAAGTCCTTGCGTAGTCGCTCTTTCTGGCAACGGCTTTTCAATAAATAGTAACCTAATCAAACAGTTCTGAACCAAGGACTGTTTTTTTGATGGAAAGGATAAAACATGAATTTAGAAGAACTCAAGACAAGACGAGATGAACTCATTGAAGATAATGAGTGGATGGATAATTTGATTAAGGCAAAAGAGGAAGAGTTGTGGGAGATGAAAGTCAGAACAATTGTAGCTTCTGAGCTAGCGAGATCGGCATTGGAATCGGCTGTACGTTCTGCAGGGATTGTAGATACCTTTTATGGCCCGGATAATGGAAAGAAAGGAAAGGAAATAGAATGAATACATTGCCACAAAAACAATTCAAACGGATGAAGCGTGAAGTTGAGGAAGAGACAGCGCTAGGGGTCGGTTATTTCGAAGGGATTTTAGAACATATTCCCTCTTATCCACTATCTGAAGCAGTAAAAGAGCTGTCTTTAAATGGCTGGATTACACCGAAGACAGCTATAGTTGATGTCCAAAATATGTTAGTGACCGAATCAATAAAACGGATGAATTACCAGGACTTCAAAGAAGTTGCTCCCTACTTATTTTCCTACCCTAGAGAGCAACGGGAGAAGGATTTATTGGTTCGACCAGTAGAGATCTCCAGGGAGTATTTTGAGGAGTTAAAAGCTAATGCGGAAGAGCTGTTTCACTTGAAGCAAGATCTGGTGCAGGTGCATGATAGGCTGGATGCCAAGATTCAGGAATTGGAAACAGACCGGCTGCCAAATGGTGATCAAGTTATTGGTCTTGACCTGGATGCTGAGGAGGCATTATTACTACGGACTCCTGAAAATGCTCAGGTTGAAGAATGGGAGGTTCGCAAGGACGGTTTGATTACTGATTATCGCTCTGCCCTTCCGGAATTCGGCCAGATTATGGAGGCTTTGTTTGAAATGAATAATCCGGATATTGACACCATTCTTTATGAAGAAGTGATCAACTATTCTAAACGAACTTGGCCAGACTCTGATCCGATACAATTTCCAGAAGGTATTAAGGAAATGTTGAATCAGGAAGCTCAACTCGATTCATCTTTTTACCACATCGCACAGTTTGAAACGTTGAATCAAGCCTATGTCTATGGATCGACGTCACCTCTTTTTCAGGAACATTTCCCTAGCTATTCAGACTTTGTTATGGACTATATTAACGATCGGGAGCAATATGAATTCTTCGACTATCGGTCAGAAGCTGTATCTCTGGCTCGAGATATTCTAGAGCCTCGATTAGATGATATTAACCAGGTTTTAGGTGCCAAGAATCAGGAAATAATCATTCAAAAGGTAAATGGCTATTCGCAAGGTGAAAGCTGGGATCTAGCTTATTTGCGGGATACAAAGGCTGAAGATCGAGAAGAGGTTCGGTTCTATCTTGAAAATGAAATCGGGGCTTGGTATAGGGGAAGTTTGACAGAATTAGCTGTTATCCAATTTGAGGATATTGATCTGGAGAAGGGGTTCAACGGCCACCAGGAAGCTGTCTATCATATTGATGATAGCTTGCTGCTCCATGATAAACTAAAACAAGCCAAACTCCAGATACCTGATTTAGAGCGTTTTGTAGAAGCAGCAGAAGTTGAGAAACAGCTTAACCAGACTCAGGAATTAGCAGCGGAAAAAGAATCGTCTGGACTTTCATTGTAGAGGAGGCAAGAGATGGCATTAACTAAAGAAACAGCTAAAAATCTATCTATCATTTCTGTTGCGGAACAGTTGGGAATGGAGCTAAAACGCACGGGATCATATAGCTATACGTGGACAGAGCATGATTCGTTTGTCATCGATGTAAGGAAGAATGACTTTCATTGGAATTCTCGATCAGAATTTGGAGATGTGATTCAGCTAGTTCAAACTATCCAGGGGGTTACTTACAAGGAAGCGATGCACTTCTTGGAAACAGGAGAATTTAAGAAAGTGGATTTGGCTGCTCAGATAGGTCCCAAAGAGCCTTTTCGCTATAGCCTAGAAAGATATGAGCATCCAGATTTCAAGGCTTCCAGAAGCTATCTGAGGGACCAGAGAGGTCTTTCAGATGATACGATTGATTTCTTTTTAAGTCAGGGTAGCATGACGGAAGCTACTCGGAAAAAGGGAGATTATTTTGAGCCCGTGATTGTCTTTAAGTATAAGGATAACACGGGCTTTTTAGCTGGAGCTAGTCTTCAGGGAGTGGTGGAAAACCGGGTTCATTATCCGGAACGTGGCCGTCTGAAACAAATTATGAGAAACTCTGACGGGCAACTGGGCTTTTCAGTGGATATTGGGAAACCTAAGCGTTTGGTCTTTGCGGAAGCTCCAATTGATCTAATGAGCTACTATGAACTTCATAAAGATAACCTTCAAGATGTCCGACTAGTTGCTATGGATGGTGTTAAAGAAGGGATTATTAGTAGACGCTTTATGGAGCTATATGCAGAGATGAATGGCAAAGCCTACCAAGTAGATCAAAATACTGGAAAAGCTCTAGAAACTGTTGTCAACACAACGGATTATTTCAAAGACGGCCAGCATCAGGATATGATTACACTGGCTGTAGATAATGATGCTGCAGGGCAGAATTTTATTACTCGCTTACAGGAAAAGGGCATTCCGGTACAGATTGCTATTCCACCTATTATCCAGATTGACCAGGAAAAGGAAGATTGGAATGATTTCCTGAAGCGAGGGGATGAGGCTCCTAATGAGCTGGTGCATGTCTACAGCGCAGACGAAGAGTCCTGGCATTACCAGGGCTATTTTTCAAAAGAAATAGCTTTCGCAAAAGCGCAAGAGCTAACTGCAGATGATGTAAAAGCCTTTGTCTCAGCTAAACAGCTGACGAAGGAAGAAGTCCATCAGGAATATACAAGGATTGTCAATCAAGAGAAAGAAAGGAAACATACTATGTCGGAAGTACATGAAGCAGGGGCTGAGTATGAAGCAGAAAAGCCAGATAATAGTCGCTTGGCGCAAGCTAAACGAAAGCTAGAGCGACTCAAAGGAGAAGCTGATGAGGCAATCAATGCGGCCTATTCTCATCAATCCCTAACGAATGGCCAGCCTATGAATGATAAACGAGGTGGGGGCCGTTTTATGCAGAAGCAAGAACAAATTGAAAATCGTGTCTTCTCTAAATTGGATGAAATCAAGGAACAAGAAGAGCGAATTGAAAGACTCCAGGAAAGAGAAGAACGAAAAGCGGCAGGTCTCAACCGGCAGGGGAATGGTCTGGATATGAGTGTCCAAAATATTCCCCGTATTCGGGAAGAAATTGAGAAGGCAGAACGTGGGGAATCGAGTTATAGGCCTGAAACTATCAAGCGTTACAAAAAGGAATTAGAGCGCCTAGAAGCCATTCAAGATAAAGTTGACGGACTGGTTATTCAACCAGAAACACAAGCTTTAATTGATGCCGGAGAGGTTAAGCGGTGGGCTAAGCAGCCAAATATCTACTTCGTAAAAGGGCTACGTCGAGTTGCTTTAGAATTGACAAAGGAAGGGAGATTTGAACTATCTCCAAAATATCGCCCTAATACGGATGAAGAAAAAGAGATAGTAAACAAGTTGCTGTCCAATCAGAAGAAACGTGAGGATGAGATTCATATATCAGCCTTGACTCCAGATACTAGCAATCTATCTCCAGAAGATGCGGAATGGCTGAAGCAGAACTGGGATAATATCAGCTTTTCAGTAGAGCCTAAAAAACAGATGGTTATTGATTCAGATAAAACAGTGACCTTTGAAAAACCTTCCAATCCTCTTGGAGATTCTAGTAGAGCACTGGAAGAAAATCAGAGCACAGAAAAAGCTCTTGGGAAGTCTCAAGAGCAAAATGTGAATTCAGAGTATCAAAAAAATGAGAGGACCAATGGTAGTCAGGGGTCTTTACAGCCCAAGGCTGAAGGCAGTCCCACACCCGTACCAGAAGTTGGTACCTTTGAACGCTCTGTTACCAGTCGCCCTACGTTATCCTCTCATTTATTATATTTTAGCATAAATGAAGAGTTTCAGTCAAGTAATGATGGCCACTATCATTCTATTTCTTCGCATGAATTAGCTAAATTGAATCGTCCAATTCGTAGTCAAACTATACAGAATGCAGCGCAGTATTATTTGGATGAATTGGCTAATTCTAAGGTTTATTATGTCACTCCTGATAAGACTGTTCAAGTGAATTTTGAAGAAAAGCACTTCATGCACTTAACAGGGATTAAGCCCATTGGACCAGGGCAGACACCGGAAAAAACCTTGCGTGACTTTGCAGAAGGAAACGGACGCTTTGATAATATTCTTTTGGCCAACAATGATGCAGCTTTTGACAAGCTCAAAGTGTTATCAGATCTTTCAGTCGCAACAGAAAGCACATCCTTCTATTTTGATGATTTAACTGATCTTCGGCGTTATAATGGCCGTTTTGACAGCCTCATCAAGTCTGATGATAAAGATATTATTTTGCTGTTTAAAGAGCTGGAAGAGGATAATTATATCCCAGTGTCAGTCTTTCAGTCCAGGACAAAGCTGGTCAAAGAACTGGAGACAGTGGATAGAATCCCTATTCTTGGTGTTTACCGAGAACGGGATGGGCACATAGAGCAGCTATCAATCAATGAAGCGCTGATTGCTGATGGCGGTAAGGAAATGATGGAAAATTTACAAAGACGGGAATTTGAAGAAACAAATTCTAAAGAGGAAATGATTCAAGATAATCCTGAACGAACTCTTCCAAGCCCTGACGAAAAAATACGACAGCACAATCGAAAAGATGAGATGGATCGAGACTTGGACGGAGATGGCATTTCAAATTCTGATGAGATGCTGCAGGGGACAGATCCTTATAATGCTGCTTCTAATCTTCATAAAAAGCAAGAAGAGCGAGAAATGCGAATAGATGCTGAGGTAGTAGCTGGAGCTATTATTACAGAAGCTGTCGCCACTAAAAATTCGGAACGAAGCATCTCTCAGATGGTTGCGGAAAAAGATACAAAGGCTCTAGCTGAACACTTGAAAGAAGGAATGAAGAACTATCTGGATTCAGATCAGTTTAAATCTTTCTTAGATACGATGAGCAAGTTTCACAATTACTCACTCAATAATATTCATTTGCTTAAGATGCAAAATCCAAATGTGACTCAAGTTGCGAGTTTCAATAAATGGAAAACTGATTTTGATAGAACGGTCAAAAAGGGAGCTAAAGCTCTGAAAGTTTGGGTGCCTTATCAAGTAAAAACAAAAATTCCTGAAAATCAAAAAGAGTTAAATTTTTCACCATCTGAAAATGAAATGGATCAGAAGGAGATCACTGTTACTCGTTTTAAGTTAGGGAATGTCTTTGATGTTTCCCAAACAGAAGGAAAAGAATTGCCAAAAGCCATTCATGAATTGACCGGAAGTGTCAAAGATTATGAAGATCTGTACCGAGCCGCTAAAGCTGTTTCGATGGATAATCAGGTTCCCATCAGTTTTGAAGAAATTAAAAGAGAGAATACTCGTGGCTATTACTCTCCAAACGAAAACCGAATTGTCATTTCAAAAAAATTAAAGGGGGAAGAACATATTCTAAAAACAATTTTCCATGAAATGGCTCATTCCGATTTACACAAGGGAACCAATGCACAATATGGTGATGACCAATACCGCAAGCAAGAATTGCAAGCGGAGAGTGTCGCCTATGTAGTAGCCAGTCATTTTGGTTTCGATACGAGTAGCTACAGTTTTGGATATTTGGCCATTTGGGCGAAAGATGAAAATGGATTTGAAGATATGGTGGAGCAACTGCAGGTTGTTCAAAAGGAAACAAAAAGTTTGATTGATCGAATGGATGCAAAGTTGGAATTGGTGAAAAATAAAACAGTTGTAAAAGATAAATTTGCAGATAAGCTCCAGCAGGCAAAGGAACAATCTGAGAAGCTGAGTAATCAAAAGGCCGAGGCTGTAAAGCAGGTGGAGGAAAAAAAGTCCCTGAGCAGCCCTCACTAATGGAGGCGCTGATTCGTCGGAAGAAAAACAAAAAAGGAGAAACGGAAGATGATTGAAAATCTAAAACAAGAAACTTTTGATATTTTGATGGATATATTCTTTGAGAATAGCGAGACAGATTCACCAAAAATTGATGAGGTGAACCAGCATATTTCTCGTAAAGAATGTCTCTACATTCTTCGTAGAGATATGCGGATCAAATCAAACTATGAGCTAGAAGAAGCAGAAAGTTATCCAGTTGCACTTCAAGAAATTGAGGGGATGAGTGATGAAGTATTCGAGAAACTAAGGGATGAAATTCTTAAAATGGAGCCAGCAAACGATATAGACTTTCTGCTTCAAGCTTAAAAAGTTTAAATAAACTTTTCCCTCGTGATATAAAAATTCCTGCTTGCAGGGATTAGGGGATTGGGGATTTCCCCAAAAGTTTAAAAAGTCAAGAATGGTCAGTTTTAGAAGCTGACCATCTCTGACCTTTTTAAAAACAGCGATTGGGTACCCAAGTGCTATGCTTGCCAGAAGAAAAGGGGCTTAGCCCCTCAGTCAAAAAATACTAGAACAAAGGTGATGATTTTTGGAAAAAAGAGAAAAACGAAAACGAATGATTCAGAAAAAAATCCGCTTGACGGAGGAAGAAGCTCGGTTCATTTCGACCAAAGTTTCAGAATCTGGAATGGCAAACTTTAATTCCTTTGCCCGAATTATGTTAATTATGGGCGAGGTCAAAATCTTAAATTTTGAAGAATTGAGAGAGCTACGTAAGGAAATAAATCGGATTGGAGTCAATGTCAATCAGATTGCAAAAAAGGTAAACGAAGATGACCAGGTTAGTCTAAATGAGTTGAGTCAGATTCTTGAACTACAAAAAAATTTGAAAGATACAGTCAATCAATTTATTCAAAAACAAGAAAATCAAACAAAGGAACAAGACAGATGGTTGTAACTAAAGTCCTGCAGATAAAAGGAGTGGCTTCTTTGGGGCGCTCTACAAAATACATCGAGGACGAAGCAAAAACAGTCGAGCTGACCGATATAAAAAGTTTGACCAACGCTTTACGCTATATTGAGAATCCCTCAAAAACAAGTTTACTAGAGAAAGATAAACAACTAGAATTTCCAGCAGTGGTCAAAGATGGCCGGGTGGTTAAGCAGCTTGTTTCTACTTATGGTATCACAGATGCCAGTACAGCGACGGAAGAATTTCTTTTGACAAAAAAGAATGCAGCTCAGCGAAGAGGAACAAAGGAATTATCGGATATTCAAAATCCGAATCGAGTTTTGGCTCACCATATCATCCAATCATTTTCTCCAGAAGATGATTTGAGTCCGCAAGAAATTCATGAAATTGGTCGCAAAACAATTTTAGAATTGACTGGTGGTCAACATGAATTTGTCATTGCGACTCACATGGATAAGGGGCACATTCATAATCACATCATTTTCAATTCTACTAATTCTGTAACCTTAAATAAATTTCGCTGGCAGAAAGGAACGAAAAAAAGTTTAGAGAATATTTCAGATAAGTATGCGGATTTGGCTGGAGCAAAAATTCTAAAAGAGCAATTATGGACGAATCGAAAATCGTATCATGCCTATCGCAAAAAAAATTCTTTTCGTTATGAGATTAAATCCCGCTTAGATTTTCTTTTGAAACATTCAACTTCCCTTGAGGATTTTAAACTCAAAGCCCATGCTTTAGATCTTACTCTTGATACGACAGGGAAAGAAGTAAAGTACCGGTTGGCTGATCGAGATCAAACTAGAAATGTCCGTGATCGTACTTTGTCAAAAAAAGGAAATTATTCTTTGGATAAAATCTCTGAGAGAGTTCTTACTAACAAAGTGACTATCTCTGTAGATGAAATAAAATCTGAATATGAAAAAATGGTCGCAGAGCGAGACGATGATTTTGAAATGAAAATCACAGTTGAAGAGTGGCAGGTGATGGAAGAAACTAAAAATGGCATTTATCTTGAAATGGAATTTGGGATTAGGAATAAGGGAACCATTCTCATCCCTGCTCATCAAGTTGAAAAAGCTGAAGATGGTTCTTATGAAATTTTTATTCGGAAGAATGATTTCTATTATTTCGTTAATCCGGAACATGCGGATAAGAACAGGTACATGAAAGGAGAAACAGTTGCTTCCCAGCTGTCTTACGATAATGGGGAAATGATCATTCGGAAGAATCCTAAAATTTCAACTCTAGATCAGCTCGTCCGTGAGTATAACTATTTATCCGCTCATGGTGTAACCGAAGGACAGCAATTTGATGAATTGCTGAATCGATTTGAAGAGGAACTAGAGGAGGTCGATAAGATGCTCGATAGATTAGATCGACGCTTGGGTGATCTAAATAAAATTCAAGCGGCCTTCCTTGGTCTGGAGTCAAGAAATTCCCAGGAAGTAAAATTAGCTGAATCTATTTTGAAAGATTTTAAAGTGGATCCTAGTACTAGAAAGTCAGAAATTGATAAGCTTGTCAAAGAGGCAACTTTTGAGCGCCAGGCTTTGAACGAAAGAGTAGAAGCGATCACAAAAGATTACAAACTACACCAGGACATTGAAAAGAATGTAGAGCAACGGAAGGAGCGAGAAACCTTATTGTAAAATATTTATAAATATCATTATAATTATATTGACAAATATAATTATAATGATATAATGGAAGTATAGAAAATAACAAGGAGATAGGTGGATGGCAGAAGAATCTCATTGCAAAATTTGCGGTTGCACTTGGAACAATGCTTGCTATACTCCTGACAAGGGAGCTTGTTGGTGGATAGATGAAGAAGAAACAATCTGTAGCCATTGCTATTACGGATGGAATGGAGAAATAGAATGAAAATTATTACTTTTGCAGCTATTAAAGGCGGTGTTGGAAAAACTACTTTAACTTTTAATTATGGGGAGTGGTTGGCTAAGAAAGGGCACAATGTCCTGCTGATTGACCTGGATCATCAGTGTAATTTGACCCAGTGTTATAATATCTATGAGAGCAAGAATACCATTGCTAATGCCTTTAAAGGAGGCAACGTGGATATTAAGCAAGTCAAAGAAAATATCAGTCTGATTCCAGGATCAGTGCAGCTGGATAGTGTGGAGCGAGATCTGGAGAATAGCGATAAGAAAAATATGTTGCTTTATCTCTGGTTAGAAGATAACTACGATAAGAAGCAGCTGGATCAGTTTGACTATATCCTGATTGACTGCAGGCCAGATTTTGCGACAGCCACCAAAAATGCAGTTGCTGTTAGTCATGCTATCATCAGTCCACTGACTCCTTCTGAGTTTGGTTATAATGCTAAGTTCAATCTCTCTACACGGTTAGAAGCGTTTCGAAAGGATGTGATTGACTATCGCACAAGAGAGTCATATATTACCGCAGAACTTTATTTCCTAGCTAATATGATCCGGCCAAACTATGGCTCATCCAGAGAATTGCTGGAGGCTTTAGGGCTGGAAGCTAAAGAAAAGGGTGTAGATAACCTTCTAGGGATGGTGCCAGCAAAAGAGTTATTTAATCATTCAACGATTGATAAGGTTTCTATTGCGGACATGAAGGAGAATCCTGAGCTTTATCAAAAACACAAAAAGTTTTTTAACGAGCTAGAGCATACTTTTTCAAAAATTTATGATACAATATAATTATATTTATAAACACAAATACAATTATAAATATAATTAGAAGGAGATTATCATGGCATTTACCCCTAAGGAAAAAGAAATATCACAGATCATTGAAGCGAGCAGCCAACCTGATCAGACTCCAAATAAAGTCGCAGTAGAGTTTGAAAGCTTTGAGCGTAAGAAGCAGTTTCAATTTACTCTGAAACCTAGCAATCGAGAGAAACTGGATAAAGTGGCTAAAGCAGCTGGTGCAAAGTCGGCTTCAGATTATCTTGATAAGTGGTTGGAGAGTTTATAATATAAATCAGATATAATTATAGTTATAAATATAATTATATCTGATTATGATAAGGAGAAATTATGGATTTAATCACGAGACTCTTGGCAGAGAGAGAAGGAAAAGTACATGGTGGTATTTATGACATCACACAGAAACGCTTTGCTTATAATTCTAACCGAATCGAAGGGAGTCGTCTGACAGAAGAACAAACTAGCTTAATTTATGAGACAAAGACAATCGCAAATATTGATGCTAAAGGAATCAAAATTGATGATCTGGTAGAAATGAATAATCATTTCAAGTGCTTTGATTATATCTTAGATACCGTTAACGAGTCGCTGACAGAGGACTATATTAAAACGCTGCATCGGATTCTAAAAAGTGGAACAAGTTCGGAGCATAACCCGATAGCTCCAGTTGGTCGTTATAAAGTTTTACAAAATGAGGTGGGAAAAATTGCGACAGCTTCTGTCGAACAAACTGAAGATGAGATGCTTTCTTTGCTGACTGGCTATGATTTAAAAGAACAGAAAGATTTGAATTACTTAACAAGCTTTCATGCACAGTTTGAAAGGATTCATCCCTTTGCGGATGGAAATGGTCGCATAGGTCGGTTGCTTTTGTATAAACAGTGTTTGAAAGAAGGTCTTACACCCCTAATTGTAGATGATCTTAATAAGGCAACTTACTATTCAGCACTTGAAGCGTTTCAGGTTCAAGACAACAGACAGCCCTTGTTTGATTATTTCCGCTCGGAGCAGAAATTCTATGAAAACTATCTCAAAAACAAAGGATTTGAAGGAGCTATCAATGATGAGAAAGCTGGTGACTTTATAAAAAAGTCAGATAAATTCTCAGAGAAATTGGAGCAATTTAAGCAAGAGGCAGAAAAAGAATCTCCTCAAAAAACCCATCTCAAAGAAGAGAAAGGTTTATAATTATAAATATAACTATAAACATAAACACAAATATAAAAGAATCTTCATTCTTTTTGTTGTGAAATATGCTATACTAGTTGTGAGGTGATAACCCTAACAACCACCTTGAGTCTGGTTTTATACCAGGCTTTTATTTACTCATGAATAGAAAAATTTGAACTCTTGGACTAAAATAATTATAATTTCTTAATATGATTATTTTAGTCCAGGAGTATTTTTAGTTTGGATACGAAAATTATTGATGAAAGAGATTTTGTAGAGAAGTTTAAAGAGAAGAATTTAGAAGGGTTTCATAAGTTCGTAAGTGATTATGATCAATATATTTCTCCTATCATGCGTGCGAGAGGTTATAAGTTTGTAAATTATGCCGAAAGAACAGTAACCTTCACTTTTGGCCAAGTCACATTTTCTAGGAAACGCTGGTATAAAAAAGGGAAGTGTCGAATTCCAGTAGATGAGAAACTGGGACTAGAAAAACGAGCTGCTTACTCAAAAGAGTTGCTTTATCAAATTACAAGACTTGCTACGATGATGCCCTATAGGAAAGTTGTGGAAGTGATCGAGCTGATGTACCAGATTTATATCACAAAAGACACTGTCTTAAAAGCCATTAAATTTGCTGATGAACTTTTAGCTGAAAAGGAAGATTATCGATTTTACAAAGAGGGAAAGATGCTCAAAAAAATCGAGGTACCTGTCATTTATCTTGAAGGAGATGGCTTATGGCTAAAGGTCACTGAGCAAGAAAGAGAACGAAGAAACAAAGACATTGCACATTTTGTCATTCACACTGGATCTGAACGAAAAGGTAAAAGGACTATATTGAAAAATAAGGTTGAAATTGTTTCTCAAAACAATCGAATTGCTAGAGAGAAAGTTATTGATTATATTTATAATCATTTTGAAATTAATCAAGACACCTTGTTGGTAACGAATTCGGATATGGGGCATGGCTATACACCTTATATTTTTCAAGAAATAGCGAAAGGATTGAAAATTAAGAAGCATGAGCATTTTTGGGATCGATTTCACTTGAATATGGAAATAAAAAAGTCAGTCAATTCTTATTCAAGTGAGCTTCATGATCGTTTTTTAGAAGCAATCAAAAACAACAGTAAAAAGATGCTTAGAAGCGCTATTGATACTCTAGAAGCATTGGTTTTGAATACTCAAGATGAAAAGAAATTTGAAAGTTTTATAAGTTTTAAGAAAAGGATCTTACTAAACTTTCAATATACTCTGAGCCCTGAACAAAGAAATCTAGAAATAGACACTCTAGGAATTATGGAAAGTCAGCATCGTAAAATTAGCTATCGAATGAAGAATCGAGGAATGTATTGGTCTATTGAACATGCAGATACGATGTCGCATATCATATTGTTATCAGATAAGCAGATAAGAGATCTGTTTTTCGGGAATTGGAGAAAAGAGTATGAAAAATACCGCTCAGAAGGAATGAGCGGCGCAAAGATAAAAGAAAAAATGAATAAAGTTCCTCGGAGTCTAGGTCTTATAGTGGATGCTTCATGGAAAGGGCATAGACATCGAGAAAGGGATCGATTTCTTAATAAAAAAGTAAAAAAATAATTAGAAAAAAAGCTTAAAAACAGCTTAATTTCTTGACTTTTAAGAGTCATTGATGTATAATATTCTTATAGTTAAAAAGAGGCACGCAGCAACGTACCTCTCATAAAGATAAACAATTTGGGCTTGTTTATCAGTAAGATTAATACTATCAGAAATTTTAGTAGATGTCAAGGCTG
>ERZ773079.138-NODE-138-length-49146-cov-25.676865_pt1 | contig 49146 bp, 52 predicted proteins | sample MGYA00511355_ERZ773079 | MGnify/ENA primary metagenome ERZ773079 (study PRJEB29015, sample SAMEA2737979) | human oral metagenome | biome: human oral; feature: human-associated habitat; material: dental | place: China | collected 2117 ... | reverse complement strand
CGCGCTTTTCCTGCGAGATCTCCATGACCGCGCCGACGTAGTCCTTCGGCACGATGACGGTCGCCTTGACGCACGGTTCCTCGATGCGGTCGATCTCGGTCTGGGGAGGGAGATCGGCGGGGTTGCTGACCTCGACCATATTCCCATCTGTGCGGTAGACGTGGTAGACGACAGACGGCGCGGTCATAATGAGTCCGAGGTTGTACTCGCGCTCAAGGCGCTCCTGGATGACATCCATGTGGAGGAGGCCGAGGAAGCCGCAGCGGAAGCCGAAGCCGAGCGCGATGGAGGTCTCGGGCTCAAAGACGAGCGCGGCATCGTTGAGCTGGAGCTTCTCGAGGGCCTCGCGGAGGTTGTCGTAGTCCTTGCTGTCCTCGGGGTAGAGCCCGCAGAACACCATCGGCGTGACGCCGCGGTAGCCGGGCAGCGCCTCCTTTGCCGGATGCTCCGCCGTGGTTACGGTGTCGCCGACGCGGACATCGCGCACGTCCTTCAAAGCGCCTGCGATAAAGCCGACCTCGCCCGTGCCGAGCGCTCCCGTATCGACAGGTTGCGGGCGAAAGCACCCGACGTCCGTCACGTCGAAGGTCTTTCCCGTCGCCATGAGCTTTAGCTTCATGCCCTTTTTGATCGTGCCCTCTTTCACGCGGACGTTGGCGATAACGCCCTTGTACGGGTCGAAGTAGGAGTCAAAGATCAGCGCGCGCAGGGGCGCATCCGCACTGCCCTCCGGCGGCGGGATATAGGCGACGACGGCGTCGAGCACCTCCTTGATGCCGATCCCGGTCTTTGCCGAGGTGAGCACGGCGGCGCTCGTATCGAGACCGATTGTGTCCTCGATCTCCGCCTTTACGCGGTCGGGCTCGGCGCTCGGCAGGTCGATCTTGTTGATGATGGGCACGATCTCAAGGTCGTGCTCGAGCGCGAGGTAGACGTTCGCAAGCGTCTGCGCCTCCACGCCCTGCGCTGCATCCACGACGAGGAGTGCGCCCTCGCACGCGGCAAGGCTGCGCGAGACTTCGTAGTTGAAGTCGACGTGCCCCGGCGTATCAATGAGGTTCAGCTCGTACATCTCCCCGTCCTCACCGCGGTAGTCGAGGCGGACGGTCTGCGCCTTGATCGTGATGCCGCGCTCGCGTTCGAGATCCATACTGTCGAGCACCTGTGCCTCCATCTCGCGCTCCGTGAGCGTTCCCGTGTACTCGATGAGGCGGTCGGCGATGGTGGATTTGCCGTGGTCGATGTGGGCGATGATGGAAAAATTGCGGATATGCTTCTGATCCATATAGTTTCTTTCTCCTTCGCTTCCTCTATATTACATCGAACACATCGCGCTGCGTATTTGTGACAAAAATCTCGATCTCTCCGCGCTCCGATGCGAGTTCCGCGCGCAGATGCGCGGCAAGAACGGGCAGAACGGGCGCCTCCGTGCCGAAGTGCCCGGCGTCGATGATGTGCATGCCCTGCTCCACGGCGCGCTGGGCATCGTGGTACTTCACATCGCCCGTGACATAGACATCTGCGCCGCGCCGTACGGCGTCATCGATAAACTCCGCGCCCGCTCCCCCGCAGACGGCCGCGCGCCGCACGGGACGCGCGGCAGCTGCGGCAAGGCGCACATGCGTGACGCCGAGGCGCTCCTTCACCGTGCGGGCAAAGTCCTCCACGGTCATCGGTGCGGGGAGCGTCCCCACACGCCCGATGCTCTCGGTGGCGCCGTCCTCCCGGCTCGTGATGACGAAGGAGGAGAGCTTTTCGAGGCCGAGATGCGCGGCGAGCACATCGTTCACGCCGCCATGCGCCGCATCGAGGTTCGTATGTGCCGCTGCGACGGCGATGCCGTGTGTGAGGAGGGCAGCGAGCCGGCGGCCGAGCGGGAGGTCGGTGCGCAGCTGCTTCACACCGCGGAAGATCGCGGGATGATGCGCGACGATCATGTCCGCTTTGCGCTCAATCGCTTCCTGGGTGACAGTATCGTCCACGTCGAGCGCGACGAGAATGCGCCCGATCTTTTGCGCGAAGCTTCCAACGAGGAGGCCCGGGTTATCCCAGTCCTCTGCCAAATGACGCGGCGCAATGCGCTCAAGGGCATTCATGATGACCTGACAGCTGAGCATAGAGACCTCCTTTGATCTGTACATTGGCTCCCCCCGTCACCGCCGGGGAGGCTTTGGCTGGGGCGCGCGGCACAGCACCAATAATGTCCGCAATGCCGTGAGCAGCGATACCGTCTCACGATACTCCTCGCTCTGCCGTGCCGTGGTACTCGCGTTCATGCCCTCAGCAGCGCGCGTAAGCTTTGCCGTCTTGGCTTCGATGTGCTCCCTGAGCAGGGGATCGCGCTTTTCAAAGAGGCACGCACCGATGTGCAGGAGAGCATCATCGGGCATCGCCGCTGTGCCGTGCTCCGCGCGGATGATCTCATAGAGGCGTCCGCCTGCGCGCGCAAGTGCTTCGTCGACGATGTTCCAGCCGTTCGCATAGAGCCAGCGGCGCAGCTTCGCACCGCCGTTCATCGGCTGGAGGACGAGTGTCGGCGCCCCTGCGAGAACGGCAGGAGCGCCTGCCAATATCTGCACAATGAGCGCGCCGCCCATGCCCGCGATGACGATGGACTCCGCCTCGCCCGGCGTGAGTACGGACAGCCCGTCGCCCTGGCGCACATCAATCTGCCGCGTGAGCCGCTGCGTCCGGATCGTCTGCCGTGCCGCTGCGCACGCGCCCGCGCTGAGATCACCGACGACGGCACGCGGCGCACTGCCCTGCATGACGAGAGTCGCGGCGAGATAGGCATGGTCGCCGCCGATATCGGCAAGCACCGTCCCGTGCGGAACGAACGCCGCCGTCGCCGCGAGCCGCGCATCGAGCTGCATGTGCGCTCCTCCCTTCCTAAGGGAATCCCTAAACATAAGAAAGGAGTGTAACCTCTCCGTTACACTCCTGAATAAACGAATGGCTCCTCGAACTGGACTCGAACCAGTGACATTCTGATTAACAGTCAGACGCTCTACCGACTGAGCTATCGAGGAATGTGTCAGACATGCGTATTATAAGGGCTATACGCCGCCTTGTCAAGGGAAATATTGCTTGTACATAAAAAACATGCGTGTTATAATCAAAACAGGCACTGCCATGCGGTAGGCGGTTAGTCCCCTTGGAAGGGGGCGATGCTTATGACTCTTTACGATTTTTTAACAGTCGTATTTCTCATAACGATCTGTGTCGTAGCCTTAAGGGCATAAGAGAACCCGCCTGCAGGTACCAACTTTAGGCGGGTAATCTTACCTAATACTGAGTTTGGGAACTGACCGTTTTACCGGCAGTGCCCTTTTCGTATGCTTATTATACGACATTTCTCCGCACGCGTCAACTACTCCAAGAAATCCCGCAGCACCTTGCTGCGGCTCGGATGCCTGAGCTTTCTGAGTGCCTTTGCCTCGATCTGGCGAATGCGCTCGCGCGTGACGCCGAAGCTCTGCCCGACCTCTTCGAGCGTCCGCGATCGTCCGTCCTCGAGTCCGAAACGCAGACGCAGAACGTTCTTTTCGCGGTCGGTCAACGTCTCGAGCACCTCCTCGAGCTGTTCACGCAGAAGCATAAACGACGCCGCTTCTGCGGGCGCCGGTGCCGCCTCATCTTCAATGAAATCACCGAGGTGGGAGTCCTCCTCCTCGCCGATCGGCGTTTCGAGCGATACGGGCTCCTGCGCGATCTTCATGATCTCGTGGACGCGCGTAACGCTGATGCCCATCTCCTTCGCAATCTCCTCGGGACGCGGGTCACGTCCGAGCTCCTGCAAAAGTCCGCGTGAAATGCGCACAAGTTTGTTGATCGTTTCGACCATGTGGACGGGAATGCGGATCGTGCGCGCCTGATCGGCGATCGCGCGCGTGATCGCCTGCCGAATCCACCATGTCGCATAGGTACTGAACTTATACCCCTTGCTGTAGTCGAACTTCTCAACCGCCTTGAGAAGTCCGAGATTGCCCTCCTGAATGAGATCGAGAAAGAGCATGCCGCGCCCGACATAGCGCTTGGCGATGCTCACAACGAGACGCAGGTTTGCCTCCTCAAGCCGATGGCGCGCCTCCTCATCGCCCGCCTCCATGCGGCGCGCGAGCTCGACTTCCTCCTCTGCCGTCAGCAGAGGCACATGCCCGATCTCCTTGAGATACATCCGAACGGGATCATCGAGCGAGATCCCCTCCGGGACGGAGAGGTCGATTTCGACCTCCTCTTTCTCGGGCGGGTCATCATCGACGGGCTCTTCCTCCACCGCCGCCTGCACATCGTCGACGATCTCGACCCCCTCATCGTTGAAACGCCGGTACATATCGTCCATTTCGTCGGGGGACATATCCAGTTTTTGCAGTGCGTCAATGAGCTCGCCGTACGTCAGCGTCCCGCCGTTCTTCTTGCCCTTGGCAAGAAGGCGTTCGATGATCTCGGCGCCCGGCGCTTTTTTCTGCTCCGTCCCCACTGTCATAACGCTGTCCTCCTGTCGTATTTGCAAGGCTTCCGCCTCAAAGGTCAAAATTTCCCTGTAATTTGCGCAGACGCACGGGATGCCTGAGCTTCCGAAGTGCCTTCGCCTCAATCTGGCGGATGCGCTCGCGCGTCACGCCGAAGCTCTGCCCGACCTCCTCAAGTGTCCGTGAACGCCCGTCCTCAAGCCCGAAGCGTAGGCGCAACACCTCCGCCTCGCGCGGAGCGAGCGTCTTCAGAACATCCGCGATCTGCTCCTTGAGCAGCATCATCGATGCAGCATCCGCCGGATCAAGCGCCGCCTCATCCTCGATAAAGTCGCCGAGGTGGGAGTCCTCCTCTTCGCCGATTGGCGTCTCAAGCGACACAGGCTCCTGCGCGATCTTCATGATCTCGCGCACGCGTGCAGTGCTCAGCCCCATATGCTTTGCCACCTCTTCGGGCGTCGGATCACGCCCGAGCTCCTGCAGCAGCTGCCGCGAGATGCGGATGTATTTATTGATCGTCTCGACCATGTGAACGGGAATGCGGATCGTGCGCGCCTGATCGGCGATCGCGCGCGTAATCGCCTGCCGAATCCACCATGTCGCATAGGTGCTGAATTTATAGCCCTTGCTGTAATCGAATTTCTCAACGGCCTTCAAGAGGCCGAGATTCCCCTCCTGGATGAGATCGAGAAATAGCATGCCGCGCCCGACATAGCGCTTGGCAATGCTGACGACCAGGCGCAGGTTCGCCTCCTCAAGGCGATGCCGCGCACTCTCGTCGCCCGCCTCCATACGCCGCGCGAGTTCGATCTCCTCATCCGCCGTAAGCAGAGGAACGCGGCCGATTTCCTTGAGGTACATGCGGACAGGGTCGTCAAGCGAGACTCCCTCGGGGACGGAGAGGTCGATCTCGACTTCTTCTTCCTTCTCGGCCGGCTCCTCCTCGGCGGGCTCCCCCGCTGTCGCCGCATCGTCGACAATCTCGACGCCCTCGTCGCTGAAGCGCTGGTACATATCGTCCATCTCGTCGGGGGACATATCCTGTTTTTGCAGGGCGTCAATGAGCTCGCCGTAGGTCAATGTGCCGCCGTTCTTCTTGCCCTGGGCAAGAAGGCGTTCAATGATGTCGGTGCCCGGCGCCGTCTGCTGCTCCGTCCCCTCTGCCATAACGCTGTCCTCCTGTCGTTTATTCGAAAGGCAAATCGCTGCCTTAAAGATCAAAATTCCCCTGTAGTTTGCGCAGGCGCACGGGGTGCCTGAGCTTGCGCAGCGCCTTCGCCTCGATCTGACGGATGCGCTCGCGCGTCACGCCGAAACTCTGCCCGACCTCCTCGAGCGTGCGCGACCGTCCGTCCTCCAGGCCGAAACGCAGACGCAGAACCTCCGCCTCGCGCGGTGCGAGCGTCTGCAGGACCTCCGTGATCTGCTCTTTGAGCAGCATGACGGACGCAGCATCCGCAGGATCGAGTGCCGCCTCGTCCTCGATAAAGTCGCCGAGGTGGGAGTCCTCCTCCTCGCCGATCGGCGTCTCGAGCGACACCGGCTCCTGCGCGATCTTCATGATCTCATGCACACGCGCGACACTGATCCCCATCTCCCGCGCGACCTCCTCGGGGTGCGGGTCGCGCCCGAGTTCCTGCAGGAGCTGCCGCGAGATGCGGACGAGTTTGTTAATCGTCTCGACCATGTGGACGGGGATGCGGATCGTACGCGCCTGATCGGCGATCGCGCGCGTAATCGCCTGCCGAATCCACCATGTCGCATAGGTGCTGAATTTATAGCCCTTGCTGTAATCGAATTTCTCAACGGCCTTCAAGAGGCCGAGATTCCCCTCCTGGATGAGATCGAGAAATAGCATGCCGCGCCCGACATAGCGCTTGGCAATGCTGACGACCAGGCGCAGGTTCGCCTCCTCAAGGCGATGCCGCGCACTCTCGTCGCCCGCCTCCATACGCCGCGCGAGTTCGATCTCCTCATCCGCCGTAAGCAGAGGAACGCGGCCGATTTCCTTGAGGTACATGCGGACAGGATCGTCGACGGCGACGCCCTCCGGAACACTGAGCTCCGTCTCGAGGTCAAGCTCTGCGTCGTCTTTATCGAGATCTTCTTCGAGGTCCGCCGGCTCCTCGCCGATCATCTCTCCGGCCTCTGTATCGTCTACAATCTCCACGTTCCCGTCGATGAGGCGCTGATACAGCATGTCCATCGCGTCGGGGGTCATCATCTGCTGCTCCAGCGCTTCGACCAGCTCGCTGCAGGTGAGCGTGTCGCCGTTCGCCTTGCCCCGCTCCAAGAGCTCGTCCATGCGCTCGGTGCCGCGCTCTTCTTCTCGTTCAATCAATGCTGCCGCGGTCTGCATGCTGCCCCCTCCCTTCGCTCTCTAAAATCATCGAAATAAAGCCTATCGTTTCACATATCAAAATAAAAGCAATCAACAAACAGTTTCCTCGGTATCATTCGTACAGATTTTCATGGGTGAGTTCATCCTGGATTCTTTTCACCTGGTTTAATTCGTCAATGTATGCCGCTTTTCCTTCTTGCATCATCTCTTCCGCACGATGCGTGTGCCGCGCGAGCTGCTGTGTCAAATATGCGCGCCGCAGCGTGCCGAGCGCCTCCCGGCAGGAATCCGCCGTCCGCCCGTCCTCTACGAGGGCGCGCGAAATCTCCGTGCCCGCATCCGCCGGCAGCGCCGCGATGAAATCGGCGTCCAGCGCCCCGCCCTGTGCCAGGCGGCGCTCCATTGAGCGAAAGATCTCCCCAAGGAAGTCGTCGGGGAAATCGTCTGACGGAACGACGGATAAAATTCTCATGAGAAGATCCGCATCGCGCCAGACTGCAGCAATCAGCTCACGTCCGGCACGCCGCAGGACATCGTCCGGCTGACGCGTCGGCGTGCGCTGCGGCGTCTGCACGGAGGTCTCCCGGGGCCTTCCCTGCCGCAGGTAGCTCCGCAGCGCATCGGCAACGACGCCCTCGTCGAGGAACAGCTCCGCCGCCGTCCGCCGCATGTAAGCGCCGCGTGTGACCTCATCCAGATCCGCGAGCACGGGCAGCATCTCCGCAAGCGCTGCACGCCGTCCGTCAATCCCGTCCGCCATATGCACACGCACATGCCGCAGGCGATATTCGGGCGCGGGCACCGCCGTCTCAACGAGCGCACGGAAGGCCTCCGCGCCATGGGTACGGACATATTCGTCGGGATCCTTGCCGTCCGGCAGGAGGAGAACACGCACCTCTGCCGTGCGGCCGCGTACCGCAGCGAGCGCGCGCAGGGTTGCCTCCTGCCCCGCCGCATCGCTGTCATAGCAAAAGACAATGCGCGGCGCGCGGCGCAGCAGCAGCGCCGCATGGTCACTCGTGAACGAGGTGCCGAGCGTCGCTACGACATTTGCTGCGCCCGCCTCCCATGCAGCGATCGCATCCATATAGCCCTCGACCACAATGGCACAGCCCTCCTGCGCGATGGCGCGATGGGCACGGTCAAGGCCGAAGAGGAGCTTTCGCTTGTTGAATACGGGCGTCTCCGCCGTATTGAGATATTTCGGCTTCGCATCGCCGAGCGCGCGTCCGCCGAATCCGACGACGCGGCCGCGCTCATCCGCGATGGGAATGATGACGCGGTTGCGGAAGCGGTCATAGACTCCGCCCCCGCGCTCACGCACGGCGGCAAGCCCTGCGTCGACGAGAATCTTCTCCGAGATGCCGCGTTTTTTGAACGCATCGGAAAGCTTCGACCACGCATCCGGCGCAAAGCCCAGCTGATAGCGCTCGATCGCTTCGTCCGTGATGCCGCGCCCCGCGAGGTACGCCTTGCCCGCTGCACCGTAGCGCGTGACGGTGAGACAGCTGTGGAAAAAATCCCGTGCGAGCGCATTCGCGCGCCGCAGATCGTCCAGCGCCCGCAGGCGCGCCTCCTCGCGCGCATCACGTTTTCGCTCCGGCAGGGGAATGCCGAGCTGCTCCGCCTGGCGTTTGATCGCCTCGAACGGTGTGATGTGCTCCATGAGCGATATGAATTTAAATGCATCGCCGCCCGCGTGGCAGCCGAAGCAGTAGAAGAAGCCCTCGGCCGGCACGACGGAGAACGATGCGGTCTTTTCGTTATGGAAGGGACAGCAGCCCCAGTAGCGGTTGCCCTTGCGCTTCAGGGAGACATAGCCCTGCACGACGGCGAGAATGTCGGTCTGAGCGCGCACCTGCTGCACGAACGCCTCCATCCTCGGGTCACGCATAGGTTTCTCCTTTATTAGATTGGTTTGATCGTCATCTGATCGACGGGCGGGATGTAGATCTCGCGGAAGAGCGCGACGGCATAGCTGTCCGTCAGCCCCGCCACGTAGTCTACGACGCACTGCTCGCGTCCCCAGCGCTCCGCCCGCGCGATAAACTCGGGCGGGAGCTTGTCAAAATACACGGTGAAATGGTCCATGAGTGCGCGCAGGACGAATCCCGCCTGCGCCCGCTCGTGTGCGAGCGTCTTGGAGTGATAGATCCGCTCGAACATAAAGCTGCGGAACAGGTCCATCACATGCTGCGTCTCCTCCGAGAAGGCCGCGTCGCCGCGCTCCTCCGAAGTGACGATCATATCCGACACCATGTGCGTGATCATCGCGGACGTATCGATGCCGAACGTATCGCGCACCTCACGGGGCAGTTCCTCGGGAGCGAGAAGCCCCGCGCGCAGGCTGTCGTCGTAGTCGTGGCAGAGATAGGCGATGCGGTCGGCAATGCGGACGATCCGCCCCTCAAACGTGCTCGGCATCCCCTTGCCCGTGTGGTTCAGGATGCCGTCGCGGACCGCGCCCGTGAGGTTCAGCCCGCGTCCGCCGCGCTCGAGGATCTCGACCATGCGCAGGCTCTGCTCGTTGTGCGCAAAATGTCCCGTGATCTCCGCCACCACGGCCTCGCCTGCATGCCCGAACGGCGTATGCCCGACATCGTGTCCGAGGGCGATCGCCTCCGTCAGATCCTCGTTGAGACGCAGCCCGCGCGCGATCGTGCGCGAGATCTGCGACACCTCGAGCGTGTGCGTCATGCGCGTCCGATAGTGGTCGCCCGCAACAATGTAGACCTGCGTCTTGTGCTTGAGCCGGCGAAACGATTTGGAGTGCAGGATGCGGTCACGGTCGCGCTGAAACTTCGTGCGGAAGGGACACTCCTCCATCGGATGACTGCGCTTTGCATCTGCACTGCGCGCTGCCAGCGGCGAGAGGAGCGCATCCTCCTGCGCCTCAAGTCGTTCCCGGACGGTCAAAGGCACCCACCTCCCGGCTATTTGATGACCATGACAGGGATTTTCGCGTTCTCGATCACCTTCTGACTGACGCTGCCGATGAGAACCCCCTTGAGGAGACCCAGGCCGCGGCTGCCCATGATGATCATGTCGCTCTGCTCCTCCTCTGCCACCTCGAGGATGCTCCGCGCGATATGGCCGCTCTTGACATGCTTGCGCGCCTTGCGGTCTCCCGAAAGCTTCTCCCAGATGCGGTCAAAAACGATATGGCTCGGGATGTCCTTGTTGATGTTGCTCGCAACATAGACGAAGTCGAGTTCGGCATCGCATTTCTCCGCGAAGAAAATCGCCTCGTCAACCGCCTTGCAGCCGCTGACGGAACCATCGACCGGAACAAGAATCTTTTTGATCTTGCCCATCATAATCCCTCCTAATCACTCGTTCCTATAGGATTGTTAAGCATGGTTTATCAGTATATTTCGATGATTGGGGCGAAAAATCCTCTCTCTGTGAAAAAAAAGTGTATTTCTACAATTCTCCGGTCTCTGCAAAGCTGAAAAAGCCGTCGCCGGCAACGATCACGTGATCCGTCACCGGGATGCCGAGCACCTTCCCCGCCTCGCACAGCACGCGCGTGAGGCGATGGTCCTCCGCGCTCGGCGCGGGATCGCCGCTCGGATGATTGTGCGCGGCAATGATGTGCGCCGCGCCGCAGCGGATGGCAGGCTCAAACACCTCGCGCGGATGCACAAGCGTATTTGTGAGCGTCCCTGCCGAGACATCCGCGATCATCAGCACCTCATTCTTTGCGGAGAGCGGCAGGACGAAGAAGTGCTCGCGCCGCTCGCCGCGGCAGCGCGGCAGAAGAAGCTCCGCCGCATCCCGTGCTGCGCGGATGCGCGGCATGCCCTGGCGCCCCTGCTGTGCGCGCCGCCCGAGCTCCAGTGCGGCGAGAACAGTGGCCGCCTTTGCCGTTCCGATGCCCGGAATGCGTGCAAACTCGGCGCAGGGCATGCGGAGGATTTCTCCGAGCCCCGTCTCCTTGAACCGTGCGACAATGCCGCGCGCGAGCTCGAGCACATTCTCCCCCGCGCGCCCCGTCCGCAGGAGGACGGCGAGGAGTTCCGCGTCGCTGAGCGCCGCCGTCCCTTGTGCGATAAGGCGCTCGCGCGGAAGCTCGCCCGCCGGAAGATCATGCAGACGCATCGTCATCCTCCATCCGGACGCCCGCCGTTCGTGCGAGCGCAGCCACGGCATGCAGCGGCAGGCCGACGACATTCGAGAAGGAGCCGTGCAGTTCTTCGATGTAGATCGCCGCGCGCCCCTGGACCGCATATGCACCGGCCTTGCCCATCGGCTCACCCGTCGCGACATAGGCGTCGATCTCGGCTGCGCTCATCGGGGCAAAGCGCACGGTCGTCTCCGCCGCGTCGGTATACGCCTGCCCGCCGACGACCCATGCGATCCCCGTGATCACCGTATGCGTACGTCCCTCGAGCAGCGCGAGCATGCGGCGCGCGTCCGCGGGATCCTTCGGCTTGCCGAAGGACATATCGCTCAGCACGACCGCGGTATCCGCCCCGAGCACGGCGTGGTCCGGATATTCCTCTGCGACCTTGCGTGCCTTCGTCAGCGCGTTCCGGATCACGGCATCGCGCGGATGCGTGCCGCCCTCTGCCTCATCGACGGCGGGCGTGATCGGAACGAACTGCGCCCCGATCTGGTGCAGGAGCCTGCGGCGGCGCGGCGATGCAGATGCAAGTATAAACATAATCCCTCTCCGACTCGCCCGCGGCGGGGCAAAAAGAGACACCGAAACTGTGTCGGTGTCTCCCACAAATTTCTCTATTCTATTTGATTCTCCCTGCCCCGTTTTTTTCCTGCAAGGAGAATTGTCCCGATTTTTGGACCGCTCAGATCAGATAGCGAAGGTACACATAGACCGTCGAGAGAACGATCGTGAGGATCATCAGCGGGAATCCGATCTTAAAGTAGCGGATGAAGCTGATGCGCACGCCGCGTTCGGATGCCATTCCCGCCACGATGAGGTTCGCGGACGCGCCGACGAGGGTGCCGTTGCCGCCGAGACATGCGCCGAGTGCGAGCGCCCACCAGAGCGGCTCGAGGTTCTCGATGCCCATCGTGCCCATGTTCTGGATGAGCGGGATCATCGTTGCAACGAACGGGATGTTGTCGAGCACAGAGGAGATGACGGCGCTCATCCAGAGGATGAGCAGCGCCGTCGCCGTGAGGTCGCCGCCCGTTGTCTCCACTGCGGTCTCCGCGAGCCGTGCGATGATGCCGACCTCGATCAGCCCGCCGACAGCGATGAAGAGCCCGATGAAGAAGAAGATCGTCGGCCACTCGACCGCGTGCATCGCCTTTTCCACCAGATGTTCGCTCCCGCCTGCGAGGAGCAGCAGCAGGAAGCCGCCCGTCAGTGCGATGAGAGACGACTCGATGTGCGTAAAAGAGTGCGTGAAAAATCCGAGGATCGTGAGCCCCAAAACGAAGAGCGAACGCTTCAGCAGGCTGTGGTCCGTGATCGCCGCCTTCTCGTCCATCTGCATGAGCTCCTGCTGCAGCGCGGGCGTCGTGACAAGGCTCCTGCGGTAGGCCGTGGACATGATGAAGAGCACGATCACCATGCAGATGATCGCGATCGGCGCAAGATTCTCGATGAACGCAACAAAGGTCAGTTCCTTCACGGCGCTGCCGATCATGATGTTCGGCGGATCGCCGATGAGCGTCGCCGTGCCGCCGATATTCGACGCGATGATCTGCGTCAGGAGATACGGCATCGGATCGAGCTTCAGGATCTTTGTGATGCTGAATGTCACCGGTACCATGAGGAGTACGGTGGTCACATTGTCGAGGAACGCGGAGAACACCGCCGTGATGACGCAGAGATAGATGAGGATGCGCCGCGGCTCCGCCTTTGCCGATTTTGCCGCCTTGATCGCGACGTAGTCAAAGAGCCCCGTCTCCTTCGTCACGCCGACGAGCACCATCATGCCGACGAGGAGTCCGAGCGTCTCAAAGTCCACATGATGCAGCGCCGTCTCCTGCGAAAGAATGCCGAGCAGCATCATAAGCACTGCGCCGATCATCGCCGCGACCGTTCGGTGGATCTTCTCCGAAACGATCACCATATACATCACGACAAAGATAATTCCAGCCAATGTTTCCATGCAAGCGCCTCCTTTGATGGGGGTGTTGTATTCTGCGGGCAGCTCCTCCGAACAGCCGCCGCGCGCGCTTCCATTCATTCTATCATAAGGGCGGAAGAGGTGACAAGTTTTTTTCAAAGAACAATCGGTCGATCGTCATGATTCCAATCAAAAAGAGCCGCACCCGATCGGATACGGCTCAAACTGCGCGTCAGCGCGCCTGTCTCTCTATGAAATGTCGATGCCGTTGTCCTGCGCCAGCTTGCGGATGATCAGCTCGGGCAGCTCCGCCGCCTTTGCCGTTACGGCAGGCGCAATGCCCGCACGCAGGAGATTCACCGCCACACGGATCACACCCTGCTTGCGCCCGCGCAGCTCGCCCTCGGCGAAGCCCTCTTCCTTGCCCGCCTCCCTGCCCCGTTCCCACGCGGTCTGCAGGTCTTCCTCAAATTCTGCGCGCAGAGCCTCCGCACGCTGAACACTCGCCATGCGAATGAACTCTTTCTCCTCGGATTCTCCCATTGATTTTCCACCCTTTCCGCCGCTGCGTATATTCCGCCGAAAGATTCCGCGCGCGGATCCAAGGGCGGATCTGTGCGGGACTCTCGTCTCTTCCCTTTTTACAGATCTGTTTTACAAAAATACGCCCGCATGAACGCACTGTTGTTCATGCGGGCGTATTTTTCAAAGCATCAGACAAACTGCTCAGATGCATTCCCTCCGATCGGATTCTCTCATGCTGTTTTTGCTTCGACCGCATCGCCGCGCCCCGTGCTGAGTTCGACCACATACGGATCACCGAACATCTCACGCGTCGCGTCGCTGTGGATATCCTCCTCCAACGAGCGCAGCGAACGTGCAAGAGACTCGATGTCAACTTCGTATGCCTCACCGCCCATGCGGTGCAGCTGCCGGATCTGCTCGCGGTACGCAAGGCGCTGTGCGCGCATGCCCTCGATGAGAGCGTCGTCCTTAGCGGGATAAATCGCCGCCGCACGCACCATTGCATTGACCGGGATCCGTTTTGCCGGGTCGTCCAGTACGGATGCAAGTGATAATACAGCCATCACTGCCACCTCATTTCCTTATGAGTATTTTGAACCACTGCATTTTTATGCTGTCAGTGTTCCTTTGGTCTGCGCCGACCCATCGACGCAGGCCCGTTGAGACACTTCCCTTGTCCCGTCTATTATTATAGATGCTTTTTGAGAGCTTGAACATAGTTCTTTTTTCCTATTTTTGAACTTTTTCTCAATGCATCATATTTGTTTATTCCTATGATATGAAATTTTTATGAAAATATTTTCTATTATGCTATTGAATTTCATTCTCCCATATGCTATATTATCTGCAGGCTTTCGTTTGAAACAGCATCTCACACAAGGGATGCGGTTTCCAGAGCTCTCCTAAAATATAATACACAGCAAAAACACCCCGCAGCTGCTCATTGCGGGGTGTTTTTGTATGTCAGGCAGGCGCGCCCGCTTCGTGCGGGATATGGCGATCCCGCCCCTTGATGTGGTCGTACAGCCAGCGCGCAAGAAAGTCGAGGATGTTCAGCAGAGATTCCTGCTGGTTCTCGTCGATCGCGTCAAAGTCGATCGCTCCGACCTTTTTCATAAAGCGCAGGTGCAGCGCACGGTGGCTGAATCGGTGCGGATCGCCGATGTGCTCCATATACGCCTCCTCGTGCGCAAAATGCGTGCCCGCATAGGAGGCAAGCTCATCCAGAATCGCGACGATGTGATCGTATTTATCGTCTGCCGTGCTCTCCATCACGAGATCATAACACGCATTCGCCAGATCAAAGAGTTTGCTGTGCTGTTCGTCCACGGACGCAATGCCCGTCAGATAGTCATCGGTAAATTCGTACTTCATGCTCTCCCCGCCTTTTCTCTCTCAGTCCCATCCTTGGAGTTCCCAGTAGCGCTCCGCAGCGTCGATCACGGCAAAAAATCCATTTGGGCGCCGTGCATCCGTCCGAACGCGCGTCAGCCGATACCGTCCGTCCGCCTGCCGCGTCAGCTCAAGCGTGACGGAGGCTTCAGGCAGAAGCTGCCCATATGTCGTCTCATTCCCGCGCACGATGCAGTCTGCCTCGGCGCGGCCCTCCTGTACGCGCACAGGATCCGCCGCGGCCGTATAGCTTGCAGCAGCGGCGCGCATCTCATCGGATGCCCAGCGTGCTCTCCCCTCCTCCTTGGTCACGGGAACGCGCGCATCGTCGAAGTAGTAGTCCAGCATCATGCGCGCAAAAGCGATGTCCGCCGTACGCCGCTCCGCCATATAGGCGCGCAGGAAAGCGGCATCGTGGCGGAAGAACCAATCCGACGGATGCCGCTCATGGAGCGCATCGATATTGTCCGCAATGAGCGCCGCCGCATCCTCATGCATTCCTGCGAGCACCGCCTCCGTATCGACGTACTGCTCAAAGAGCGCGCGGTCCTCGGTCTGCACTGCACGCGCAATCTGCACGAGGGCGTAATCCGGCGTGCGTTCGCGCTGGCGGCAGCAGCCCGCATATGCCCCGCCGATCAAAGCCGCCGCGATGAGCACGACGGCGCCGATGCGCAGAGATCTTATGAGAATCGCCTCCTCCGTACGCGGCAGTTACTTCCCCGCGGCCCTAAAACTCTGCACGCGCCGCTCCGCCTCACCCGCAGCATAGGCAAAGTGCGTGCGCAGATAGGCATCCACCGTCTGCCCGATGTACTTTTTCCCCACGAGGTCGGGGTGCAGGCCGTCGGTTGTGTATTCCGCCTCGAGCTCTCCGTCGGCATCCGAGAGAACGGTCGACACATCGACGCTGTACTCCTGCTGCATGACCCAATCGTTGATGTAGTCGCGATGGGTCCACCAATCGGCCGGCGGCGTCATGATGTCCATGCGCGCCGCCATCAGAGCGGGACGAATGGGCGTCGCAGTGAGGAAGACCGGCGTGATCCCATACGCCCGGCATTTGTCCCGCAGCGCGGCGAGATGACGCACGCTCTCGGCGCCATAGACGCCGGAACGATAGTCGTTCACGCCGCCCATGATGATGAGAACGCGCGGCGCAAACGGCAGGACGTCATGCTCAAAGCGCGCGAGCATATCCGCGGTCGTATCGCCGCTGCGGCCGAGGTTCTTTACGGGAACGGTGCAGTAGGTCTCCCAGTCGTACAGGAGGTACGAGGGCGGCACGCTGATCGCGCCGCCGCCGTGCGTGATGCTGTCGCCGATCGCAGCGATCGGCGTGTGGCCGATGACGTCGAACGCGCCCATCTCCGACCAGTCGGAGATGGGTGTGCCCGCCGATGTCACGCCGCGGACACGATAGGTATAATGCCCCGGCACGGTAAACGCGGAGGTATCATAGACATCATGCGCGCCGCCGCGCAGCGTATGCAGCAGAATGCTGCGGCCTCCTTCGCGGCGATAGACCTCAACCTCATGGTGCATTTGCCCGCTGAGGGGGATCCACGAGTAGGCGGGGTAGAGCGGCGCGTACGCCATCTCCCCGAACTCGGCCGTAAGAACGGGCGCTGTGGGGTCCTCGGCCAAGCGCGGCACGGCCTCAGGATTCGACGGCTGTGCCAGGGGCGTACCGCGATAGTCGAGCGGCTGCACGCTCCAGTACAATCCCTCGTCCGCGCCGTGCGCACCGAGGGGCAGATGCACGCCCGTGGTATAGACGCGCTCCGCACTCACAACCGTCGTCATCGTCCCCCCCGGAACGCCGCGCAAAATACGCACCGCATACCGCACTGCCCCGGGATATGCCTTCCAATGCAGCATAACGGAGGAAGCGCGCGCGTTCTCCAGCCTTTCGCCTTCCGTCTGTGCCTTTATGTCCTGTGCTTTGCGCGCTGCCGCGCCCATCTGCGCCGTTCCCCGATCCACCTGTCTCACAGCGGCCGACGCGGGCAGCGCGGCAAATAGGACACATACGGCAAGGAGCGCCCCCACGCTCCGCCCAAACATCCGAACCTGCATTCAATCCTCTTCCACATATTTGATGTATTCTTCTCCGATGGCATCCTTTGCCGCCGCGACGACAGGCGCAAGAAGGCTGCGCGCCTCTGCCGGCGCCGGTGCCGCCGCCGTCACGCGCACGAGCACGCCGTCCTCCTTTGCATAGGTCGCAACAGTGGGGTTCTCTCCGTCCACGAGGCTGCCGAGCCGATCGGCAACGGGCGACTCTCCGACGGGGAACCCCTTCTCCGCCATCGTATAGAGCTTCAGATTCACCGAGATGAATACCTTGTCGCTCTTTCCGCGCAAAAAGTTGCTGCACGCCGTCTCGAACATCGGGATCATCTCCTTCGGCGGCCCGGGGAGCATGATGCACGCGCGGCCGTCCCGCTCGATGATGACACCGGGCGCCGTGCCGTTGTCGTTCTGGAGCACGATCGCCCCCGAGGGCACCGTTGCCTGCTTACGCATGCTCGTGCTGAGCGGAGTGCCGCGCCGCGCCGCGCGCTCCTCGAGCCGGCGCAGGGCCTCGGGGTCCTCCGTGGGCGTGCAGCCGAAATAGGAGATCAGCATCTCCTTCGTCAGATCGTCCTTCGTGGGGCCGAGCCCCCCTGTCGTAACAACGCAGTCCGCACGCGAGAACGCCACATCGAGCGCCGCACGCAGGCGCTCCGGATTATCGCCGACAACGGTCTGGTAGTATGAGTCCAGCCCCATATGCGCAAGCTTTTTCGCAATGTGCTGCGCATTCGTGTTCAAGATGCTTCCCATGAGCAGCTCCGTGCCCACGCTGATGATTTCAACGACCATACAACTGTCCCTTCTGTTAAGGAAAATATAAATTTTCCACATTATTCTACTACAAAAGGCCTATCCAGAAAAGGTGATTTCCATTTTTTTGTCGAAAATATTCTTACTGTCATTTTTACGCGAAAGAAAGGAACGCTTATGACTTCCTCGAAAAGAATCCTCTGCACAGCGCTCGCTGCCGCACTGCTCCTGCCCGCACTCGCGGCTCCGGCGGCAGAGGCCGGCATCGGCGGCGGAATCGGCATCACCTTCCCGACCTCACACTCGTCCGGCAAAGAGGGGCGCACGGCCACCTATGCCGGCGTGCGCGTCGGCGATCTCTCCGAGGAGCTGACCCTCAGAGAAAAGGATGGACAGCTCCAGCTGAAGCTGCGCGTGCGCAACGAAGGAGACGCGCTCTACATGGTAGAGCACCCGACAGGGCAGAACTGCGATTTCGCCCTGCTCGACGCAAAGGGGAACGAGCTCTGGCGCTGGTCCGACGGCATGACATTCACGCAGGCCTTCCAGACCTATGCGCTCGAACCCGGCACGGCGGAGGAACTGACCGCAGAGATCGACCGCAAGACCTATCAGAAGATCAAAGACAAGGCGGTGCTCGCCGTCGCCGGCCTCACCGATACGGGAATCTTTGTCTCCGCAGAGGTTCCCGCTGCAGGACGCGGCAAACGCTCTCCCGCATACATCCACGGCGATATTATCTTCGGCAGCGGCGGCTGGACGCGCTGGTAATCCTGCGATATAATGGGAGCGAATCGTTTTTCCGGGAGAAAGCCGCGTTTTGAGAGGAATGTCGGATTGAAGCAAATCATTGTAAATGCCGACGACTTTGGCCGGCACGAACGCATCAACCGTGCGGTGGAGCAGGGTGTCCGGGGCGGCGTCCTGCGCTCCGCCACCATCATGGCGGGCGGAGCCGCATTCGACGATGCGGCGGCGCTCGCTTTGCGCTGTCCGCAGCTCGGCGTCGGCATCCATCTCACCCTTGTGAACGGCACGCCCATCCTGCCGCCCGCAGAGATCCCCTCACTCGTCACGCAGGAGGGCGTCTTCGCGGACGACCACACGGCGTTCGCCGTTCGGCTGCTGCGCGGCGCAGTCAATCTCAGCGAAGTCCGCGCCGAACTCGCCGCTCAGCTGCGGCGCGTCGAGGCAGCGGGCATCCATCCGACGCACGCGGACAGCCACCAGCACATGCACGTCCTGCCCGGCGTCATCGACATCGTACTCGACCTCTGCCGAGAGGCGCATATCGCCGCCATACGCGCGCCGCACGCGCCTCTTTTTGCCGGGCGCTTCGGCGGTGCGGGGCAGCTCATCGGCCGCGCAGGACTTGCCGTGCTCGCGCATCGCGCCGCAGCAAAGGCGCATCGGCGCGGGATCCGCACGCCCGATCATTTTGCCGGCATCGTTGCGGGCGAGGCGGTCGATACGGCAGCACTCGCGGCGATCGCCGCGCATCTCACGGGCGGCACGACCGAGGTCATGCTCCACCCGGGCACCGATAACGATGTGCTCGTCCGCGACTGCCGCTGGGATCACGACTTTGCGGCAGAGCTTGCCGCCGTCTGTGCGCCCGCGGTGCAGGATGCGATCGCAGCGGCAGGGGCCGCGCCCGTAAATTTCCTCACATACGCCGAGGGATAGGATCTCCTCGGATGAGGTTATGACATTTCGCCGCGTCTGTGCTACAATAGCCGGAATAACCGAACGATCTCTTCATGAAAGGAGCCGGATGCTCTCTTGGACAGTCCTTTATCCGATTTGATCTGCCTGATTCTCCTCATCGTCTGCCTCACGGCAAACGCGTATTTTGCGCAGATTGAGACAGCGCTCACCGAATCTCACCGCGGTCGTCTCGAACGCCTCGCCGAGGGCGGCGACAATGACGCTGCGCAGGCGCTCACACTGCTCGAACATCCGGCAAAGCCGATTGCCATGGCGCAGGCGGGCGTCACCTGCATGAGTCTCCTCATGGGGCTCGGCATCGGACTCCTCGTCGCTCCCGCATTCGGGCGTTTCCTTGAGAAGCTGCTCCCGGGCATGGAGGTCTTTGCCCCCGCACTCGTGCTCAGCATTTTCGTCATGACCGCGCTGATGCTGCTCTTTGGCGACTTCCTGCCGAAGCAGATCGCGCTCCGCCATCCCGAGGATATTCTGCTGCGCAGTCACCGCAGCATCCGTCTCCTCACCCGTCTGACCGCCGTGCCGAGCGCCGCCCTTGTCTCCGTTTCGCGCGGGCTGCTGCTCCTCTTCGGCGAGAGCCCCGAGGGGCGTTCCTCCGCCACCGAGGACGCGGTGAAAGACCTCATGGAACAGGGCACGGAGGACGGCACGTTTGAAAAGGCCGAGCAGGACATGGTCGACCGCATCTTTCACATGAGCGACCAGACCGCCTCAGCGCTCATGACGCCGCGCACGCAGATCGCGTGGATCGATCTCGCAGAGCCGCAGGCCGAGCAGCTGCGCGTTATCCGCGAGACGCCGCACGACGTGTTCCCCGTCGCCTATGAAAATCTCGACGACTTCCGCGGCGTCGTCTACGCGAAGGAACTGCTCGACGCGGTCTTGGGCGGCGCAGACATCGACCTCGCAGAGTACATCCGAAAGCCGCTCTTCGTCCCGCGGACGATGGAGGGGCTGCGCGTCCTCGAGAAGTTCCGCAGCGGCGATATCCACGAGGCCGTGGTTCTCGACGAATACGGCGGTGTCGTCGGCTTCATCACGATGGGCGACATCATGGAGGAGATCATCGGCGGCGCAGATGACGATGCGCCTGCACGCGCACGTGTGGGGGCCGAGGAGGAGCAAAGCTGGGTCTTTGACGGCCTCTTCCCCATTGACGAGTTCAAGGAGGAATTCGGCATCGATGAACTGCCGGACGAGGATCACGATCACTTTCACACCCTCGGCGGCTTCGTCACGGCGCAGATCGGACGCATCCCGTCGGTCGGCGAGGCCTGTACGTGGGAGGATTTCACCTTCGAGGTGCTGCGCATGGACCGCGCGCGCGTGGCCCAGATCCGCATGACGCGGACGGAAACCGAGGAATGTGAAGTTTGAGAGGATATGCCCCTCTTTCCCGCTCTTCTCGTTTCCATTCCCCTTCGCCGCCAGATGTTTCCCATCCGCTCAGCTGCCGATGCCCCCACGAAATCATAACGAACAGAGGGAGAAATACCATGAACGAACGCATTTATAACTTCAATCCCGGCCCTGCCGTTCTGCCCGAGGATGTCCTCAGGGAAGTACAGGCGGAGCTGCTGAACTTCCGCGGCACGGGAATATCCATCCTCGAGACCAGTCACCGCGCCCCCGCCTACGACGAAGTCCACCAACAGGCAAAGGCAGACATCAAGGAGCTCATGGGGCTCGGCGACGACTATGACGTTGTCTTCACCGCGGGCGGCGCAAGCCAGAGTTTTGCCCTCATCCCGCTGAATTTTGCGGGCAAGGAACATCCCGGCAGCTACGCACTCTCCGGTTCCTTTGCGCAGAAGGCCTATGAAGAGGCCGTTAAGCTTGGCGTCGGCACCGTCGCCGCCTCGACCAAGGAGGAGAACTATGTCCGCGTCCCGCGCCAAGACGAACTGAACATCGTCCCCGGCGCCGCCTACCTCCACCTCTGCCTCAACAATACCATCTACGGTACGGAGTATCACTACACGCCGGAGACGAACGGTGTTCCCCTCTTTGCCGATATGTCCTCCGACATCCTCTCGCGGCCGTGGGATTTTTCCTCCTATGACTTCATCTACGCCGGCGTGCAGAAGAACCTCGGGCCTGCCGGCGTCGTCCTCAATGTCGCGAAGAAGGACCTCCTCGCATCGAGCCCCGCGGAGCTCCCGACCATGTTCCGCTATGCAACCTTCCAGAAGAACAACTCGCTCTACAACACCCCGCCCGTCTTCGCCATCTACATGGTCGGCAAGACCGTCCGCTGGATCAAGGAGCACGGGGGCCTCTCTGCCATGGGCGAGGTGAACGCGAAGAAGGCCGCACTCCTCTACGACGCCATCGACAGCTCGGACGGGTTCTACCGCGGGCACGCGGAGAAGGGCAGCCGCTCGCGCATGAACGTCACCTTCCGCCTACCGAGCGAGGACCTCGAAAAGACTTTCGTCGCTGAGGCCAAGGAGCGCGGTCTTGCCGGCATCAAGGGACACCGCAGCGTCGGCGGCATGCGCGCCTCCATCTACAACGCCATGCCCCTCGCGGGCGTCGAGGCACTCGCGGCGTTTATGAACGAATTCCGCAAGAAGCACTGATGATCTACATGACAACAGCACGACCGCAATAATCGTGCTGTTGCCGCAGATAAAAATTAGGCATGCATCCCTTTCATGTGATATGCCGTTTATATCAATCGTGTTATGGAGATGGTCGACGTGCTGGATGTATTGGACTCCGTATTTCGTTTTGTCCTCTGTATCCTGCTGCTGATCTTCTGCCTTATTTTCGCAGCTGTCGGCGGCGTGCTTGAGGTGCTGAGGACCGTCATATCAACGCCGCCGCTTCTTGCGTCCGCCCTCATCGGATCAGTCTTCATCGTATATGCGGGACGGCGGTTCAGCAAGTATCAGAAGGCCTATTTTGAAAAGTATCCTGCACGCAGAAAATAAATAACTCCACGATAAAAGCACTTGCTTTTCAGCAAGTGCTTTTTCATTGTGCGGCATCACTTCCAACATATGCTTCTTCAAAAAGTGATGTACAAAGGAAGGTGAGGATGTTGCTGTACGGCATCCCCGTTTTTCTGCGTCGCAGCCATCGTTTCACGCAAGCCAAAATCCACTTTCAAAATCTCGTGTGCCCAAATTCCTGTTTTTCACCGAAAAATACGCGCAGAAAAGGCTTCGTGGAAATCTCCACGAAGCCTTATTTTTCAATGGCAGAGAGGGTGGGATTCGAACCCACGGTGGCTCATCACCACACTTGATTTCGAGTCAAGCACCTTCGACCACTCGGACACCTCTCCATGCGCTTGCGCGACATGACGCATTATAGCACAGGCGGGGCGGCGTTGGCAAGGATTTTTTCAGCGCAGCACGTGCGGAGGCGGCCCCTCCTCCGCCGCCATGAGCGGTTCCTCTGGCGCGGTGAACGCATAGGGATGCGCTGCGGGCGGCGACGCTGGGACTGCATCCGCATACGCTGCAAAGTTCTCGACCTGGTCCATCACCTTTTGAAAGACCTCCGGGCTGTACTGCGGAGGATAGCCACTTTCCACCAGGCAAATTTTGATCTCCAGCTTCAGCTGCTCGCGGATATTCCGATTGTTCAGCCAGTCGGCAAACGAAGACTTCGTATCAATGATCTCCTTGACCTTTTGGGCGAGCGTCTTACATGCCTCATTAATGAGAACGCCGTCAACCGTTTCATCCGTCCCATACACAAAATTGTACTGATCGCGCAGGGCAATCAGAATGTCATAGAACGCCTTCTCCTCGAAGGTCAGACCGATCCGCCGAAAACTCGCGCGGCTCTCATTCATCTGACGCAGGATCGACAGCGCCTGCTCCGTCGCCGCCCGAATCAAATCCTCCGATGCACGCTCCTGCGCCTCACCTGCCTCCTCTGCTGCGAGGTGACTGCGCCGTTCGTGATATGCTGCGATGGTCTTTTCCAGCATTTCTTGAAACGACTTTGCCGCAAGACGGTTCACCTTGCCGTATTCCCGAATCTCTCTGCGCAGCATCTTGACGAGAAGCTCCAGCTTCGTCGCAGGCATCTTGACATCCGACAGGGTTTCAAAAAACTCCGGGGAAAAGAGGTCTTCCTCCGTGCCGCTCCCAATCACACTCTCAACTTGATTGTAGCGAAGCGCCTCCTCGACCATCTTCGCCACCGCACGATTCATCGTATCGGCATCCACATCGCTCGTCCCGCTCATCTTGCGCACGAATCCCGCAATTGCCATAAAGCACTGAGAGAGCGCAGACTCCTCCGCACCAAGCTCCCCGGACGGCTGACAGATATCGTATGCCAACCGCATCCGCCGGACCGTCTGCAAAAAATAGGTCTGAAACGATACTGTTTGAATCCCGTGCGCACCCTCAATGCGAAGTCCCTGCGCCGATGCAAAGACAAACTCTGCTGCCTTTGCCAAAAGCCGGTAACGCTCCACGGGATCGCTGTGCGGATCCAGAAACGGCGTGAGATCATACCCCGCAAACAGGGTTTTGAGGATCTCGATCTCCTCACGAAAAAGAGATGTCGCCTGCTCTACATCATCCGCCGTCGGCGCAACCGAGGAATCCCCGCCATAAAGCTTCATCGCCTCGCGCATATTGTCACGGATTCCGATATAGTCGATGACCATACCGTAGTCCTTACCCGGGTATTTCCGATTCACACGGCTGATCGTCTGGATCAGCTGATGCTTTTTGAGTGGCTTGTCATTGTAGAGATACGTCAGACAGGGAACATCGAATCCCGTAATCCACATATCAACAACGATTGCAACGCAGAAGTTCGACTTAGCCTGCTTGAACGCCGCATCCAGAGCTTCCGAACGCCGGTCATTTCGAACGCCGCCGAGATAATCATACATCTCAGGTGCATCGTTCGCACCGACACTGGCGACCATCGCAATAAACGGCATCGGCGTCAGCGCGTTTCGTTCCTCCTCGGTCACCGCCATGCCATCCGGCGACTTCTTCTCGTCAAACCATGCAGGATACCTCTCTTTGAATTTTTGAAGCAGCGCATAGGCAATCTTTCGATTGGAGCATATCACCATCGCCTTTTGGATGCGGTTCGGATCCGTGGCGCAGGCGGCAGTATAGTGATCGTGGATATCCACAGCAAGCCGCTCCAGACGAGACGGCTCGCCTAGGATCACCTCCATTGAACTCATTGCCCTCTTGCTCGCCTCAACATCCTCCCGGCTTGCCCCATCATCGGCACACCGTCGATAGTAGTCCTCGATCTCCTTTGCCCGCTGCTGATCCAGCAGCACCCGTGCGATGCGCGGATGGTACTTGATCGAGACCGTCAACCCGTCAGCAACCGCCTGATCCATCGTATACCGGTCGATCTCATCGCCAAATGTCTGATATGTCTCGGCAATCGGCGTTCCTGTGAATCCGACAAACGTCGCCTGTGGGAACGCCTCCTTCAGAACCTTGGCATAGGGTCTCGATACCATCGCCTTCATATTGGCATCAGCATCCTTGCTGAACTGTATCGCGCGCGAGCGTTCGAGCTGTGTGCGGTGCGCCTCATCGGAAAAGCAGACGATATTTCGGCGGTCGTTGATAAGACCAATCGCATCATCCGCACGGTCGCAGAACTTTTGAATCGTACAGATATAAAAACCGCCGCTCTGGCGGCTCCCCAGTTCCTGCCGCAGCTCCGCGCGACTCTGTACCACAGACACCGCACCGAGACTCAAGAACTCAGTGCTCCGCAGAAACAGCTGTGCGCCCTGCTTTTGCAGCTCCTCACGGTCAACGATCAAAATAATCGTCGGCGAACCGAGCGCGGGGATGTCCGTGCATCGCAGCGCCAGCTGACGGGCAAGAAACGCCATCGTATACGTCTTTCCGCAGCCGGTCGCGCCGAAGTACGTCCCGCCCCTCCCGCTGCCCGTCATAACAGAGTTCACAATGCTCCGGCGCAGCAGCCGTGCCGCAAAGAACTGCGGATACCGACAGACGATCTCCATCTCGGCACGGTCATGGATGCTGTCCTGAAAATAGATATAGTCGCGGAAGATCTCCAAAAAACGCGTCGGTGCATACACGCCGTAAATCATCGTCTCCATCTGGGCAAAGGGAAGTGTCGACACCGCATCGCCGTCATTCACCCTCCGCCACGCGTAGAAATGCTCATAGGGCGTGCGCACCGTCCCCAGCCGCGTCTTCACCCCGTCCGAGATACACGCGAGCGGGCAGTAGTGCAGGAGATGCGGAATATCCCGCCAATAGCGAATATAGATCTGCTCCCACGCGTCATGGATCGTGGCGCGCGCGTCAGCAGGATTCTTCAGCTCGATCACGCACAGCGGCATCCCGTTGACGTACAGCAGGACATCCGGCCTGCGGTTCTCCTTTTGTCCACCGTTCGTGTACTCCACCGTCAGCTGATTCACCACGCGAAAGATATTGCACGCCGGATCATCAAAGTCGATGAGCGCGATCATTCGCGCGCACCCATCCTGCAGGGTAAATGGGACACCGTCCACCATCCACCCATAGACCCTATGCAGCACAGCAAACTCACTCTCCGCGCCGACCAGACGGACACGATCGAAAATCTCCGTCACATCATCCTCGGTCAGATCATGATTTGCCGCCGCGATAAAGCGTTTGAAATCATCCGCAATGAGCACGTCGCGTGTATGGACACGGGCGATGTCATTGCCGCATGTATACCGCCATCCCACCGCCTCTAAAAAGCCAATGAAGGCATCCTCGTAGTCGGATTCACAGTAACGCCCGTTGTACGTGTTTCGCGTCGCCACGTCCCACACCTCCTAGCCCCGCCTGCCCTCTTCGATCGAGCCCTTGATGAGAACAGGACAGATCGCCTTGATCTGCGCCTTTAGTTTTTCGTTGATTTCGCGGCGCATTTGATAGGCTTCAAAAATATTTACAATGTCCTGTTGAATATCCGCACGAGGTATTGGAATCCTAACATTCCGCATATCTTCAAAGGTAAATGTTTCCCGTGCGCTGCCCCATGAATGAAATCGTGCGTAACGGTCAAATTCGTTTCGTTCAAACAGCATGGATAAATAGGTCGGCAGTAATTCGCTCGTATCATTGACGTGAAAGACAATATAGGATGAAGAGCACAAAAATGAGGAGTTACTATCATTTCTTGCCAAGGATATTTTTCCACCGTTCCTTGATGTTACCGTAACATAGGAAAACTCATCCGGCTTCACAACGGCGTACGGTTTTAGAGATACACCTTCCATATTTGCTTTTGTATCAATGAATTTCTTTTCAATGGAAATACCACGCACAGAATCCAAGTCATAGCGTAAATCTGCATTTGTTGTATCGCATAGGGAAATGTAGTTACCCAATCGTTTATGCGGCAGTTTTTTTCTGAGTTCATCAATGTACGCATCGCAGACCAGTTTCAAATCCTCCAAGCCGCGCGCATAGCTTTTCTGGTTTTCAAGCAAGGCATGATAGACCGCGACATATTTCTGCTGAATGAAAAAAGACGGAAGTACCAATTCAATCGCTTGAATATCTTCCCAATTAAAAAATTCCGTGGAACTTCCCCATGAATTCGTAATAACGTATCGATCAAACTCTGGACGATTGAAAAACATATATAGCCATCTTGGATGTAAGATTTTTTCGCAGTCCTCACGTATCTTGAACACAACATAATCTTCAGTACAAATAACAGGTTTTTCACCGTCATTGTACGCAATGCTGAATTTTGAGCCGTTCCGAGATGTTCTATGGTTGAACACAAACTCTCCGGGATGAACGATTTGGAATATGCTTAAATCTCTACCGTTCAGATCAGTCTTGGTTGTCATTAACTGTTTATGGTTGTTTACACCACGAACATCATCAACGCCATAAGCCAAATCTGAATTCTTACGTGAGCACAATTCCAAATATGACTCAAGTTTACATTTAGTCAATGTCATAGCCAATCCCCCGAAATGCATCTTCCAGCATTTGCTGAGATTTCTTTTCCTGCTGCATGATATCCCGCATCTCTCCTTGGATGCGCATCATTTCTGCGGCATAGTCGATGTCCAAATCGTGATCGATGAACGCGATATATTTGCTCGGTGTGAGCGCCCATCCATTTCGCTCGATCTCGTCCATGCCCACGCTGCGGTACAGCTCCGGCACTGCATAGTTCGTCCCATCCGTGCCCTCGGACTGCCATGTATGATAGATCGCCGCAGCGCGCTCGATCTGTGCCGCATCGAGACGCACCTTCTTCTTGTTCTCCCCCTTTACGGCGTTCTCCACCCACGCGCGCAGATCCATGAACAGGATCTCATGCGTGCGGTCGCGCAGAGTTCTCCCACGGTATGCACCGCCCTTCTTGTTCCGGTTCAGAATCCAGAGCGTCACACTGATGTCTGTCGTGATGAACAGCTCGCGCGGAAGGACAACAATCGCCTCGACCTTATCCTTTTGAATGAGGTTCCTACGGATCTCCACGGTATCGCTGTCGCTGAGCGCACCGTTCGCCAGCAGGAATCCCGCGACACCATCCGCTGGCTTTAGATGGGAGAGGATATGCAGAATCCACGCATAGTTGGCATTGCTCGCGGGCGGCAGGCCATAGTCCGTCCATCGCGCATCGTGTTCCAGCTTAGGGCTGTACCACCCCTTCAGATTGAACGGCGGATTCGCCATGATGTAGTGGAAGTGCATCCCTGCATGGAGGTCGTGGGTAAAGGACGAGTCGTTCGTCTCACCGAGGTGATGACTCAGTCCGCGCAGGGCAAGGTTCATCTTTGCAAGGCGATAGGTTGCCGCATCCTTTTCCTGCCCATAGATATTGATGCGGTTCACGTCGCCCTGACGCGCACGGACGAGCTCCGCGCTCTGGATGAACATGCCGCCCGATCCGCACGCAGGATCATACAGACGGCCCTCATACGGCTCAATCATGGCGGCAATAAGCTGTACCACATCGTGCGGGGTGTAGAACTCCCCTTCCTCCTTCGTCGCATTCACAGCAAATTCTTTGAGGAAGTATTCATAGACGCGCCCGATGAGATCTTTTTCTGCACCGAACTGCTTGTGACTGATTTTATTAACTTCATCCACGATTTTCTTGATGTCATTTGCGGCAAGATTGCGCGTCGTAAAGGTCCCCTTAATAAAGCACCCCCTGAGCTGGGGATCCTCTTCTTCCAACCGTACGAGTGCTGTATCGAGAGCGACATTCAGCCCGGGCGCGGGCGTGTTGATGATGGTCGTCCACCGCGCCTCCGGCGGCAGGTTATACGTCCCATCCGTAAACGTCGCGTCATCAAAGAACGCCGCGCGGATGTTCTCATCGGCGGGATCAAGCCCCCGTTCGCGCAGGGTCTGGCAAAGCTTTTCGATGCCATCCTCGTATTTTTCGCCAATGAAGCGCAGGAATACGAGTGTGAGCATCATATCCCGCTTCTCGAAGAACGACCCGGAGTTTCGTGCGGCACGCAGGTAATCTCTACAGTTGAACAAAATGTTATCAAGGTTCAACACCTTTGCCGCCGCTTTCTCCTTCGCCATCGTATGATTCATCCTTCCGTGACGGTGATCGAAAATATTTCTGTATATCTAAGATGATTATAACACAAAAACGGGGCTGCTGCACGAAGCTAAACTTCCTACAACAGCCCTAATCCTGTTAAAATATACTGCGCAGCTCATACCGCGGCAAGGGCCTCCGCGATGTCCTCGAGCAGATCATCAGCGTGCTCGATGCCGATGGAGAGGCGGACGGTGCCCTGACCGATGCCTGACGCTTCGAGTTCGGCATCACTCATCTGCGAATGCGTGGTCGTCGCAGGGTGAATGACGAGCGACTTCACATCTGCGACGTTCGCAAGAAGGGAAAAGAGCTTCAGATGGTCGATGAAGCGGAACGCCTCTGCACGCCCGCCCTTGATGTCAAAGGTAAAGATGGAGATGCCGCCGTGCGGGAAGTACCCCTTGTAGATCGCATGGTCGGGGTGGTGCGGGAGGGCGGGATGGTTGACCTTTGCAACCTTCGGATGCTTGCTGAGAAAGTCCACAATCTTCAGGGCGTTCTCCACGTGGCGCTCGACGCGCAGCGAGAGTGTCTCGATCCCCTGAAGGAAGAGGAACGCGTTGAACGGCGAGATCGCCGCGCCCGTATCGCGCAGAATGAGCGCGCGGATGTAGACGATGAATGCGACGGGACCAAGCGCATCGACAAAGCTCACACCATGGTAGCTTGCATTCGGTTCGGTGAGGTGCGGAAAACGCCCCGATGCCTTCCAGTCAAACGTGCCGCCGTCGACAATGACGCCGCCGAGACTGGACCCGTGCCCGCCGATGAACTTCGTCGCCGAGTGCACGACGATGTCCGCGCCGTGCTCGATCGGCCGCAGGAGATACGGCGTCGCGAAGGTATTGTCGATGACGACGGGCACGCCCTGTGCATGCGCCGCCGCTGCGACCGCCTCGATGTCGATGAGATCGGCATTCGGGTTGCCGACGGTCTCAATGAAAACGCACTTGGTATTCGCCCGAATCGCATCCGCAAAGCCCTGCGCACCCGCCTTCGGATCGACAAAGGTCACGTCGATGCCCCAGTCCTTTGCCGTATGCGCAAGGAGATTGTAGGTGCCGCCATAGATGGTCTGCTGCGCGACAATATGATCGCCCATATGGGCGAGTGCCTGGATCGTCGCTGTGACCGCCGCCGCTCCCGAGGCAAAGGCAAGCGCCGCCGCACCGCCCTCGAGTGCTGCGATGCGCTGCTCGAACACATCCTGCGTCGGATTCATGAGGCGACCGTAGATGTTGCCCGGGTCCTTGAGCGCAAAACGGTCGGCGGCGTGCTGCGCGTTATGAAACACGTAGGACGTTGTCTGATAGATCGGTACGGCCCGCGCGTCCGTCACCGGATCGGGCTGCTCCTGCCCGACGCGCACCTGCAGCGTTTCAAAACGATACTTCTTGTCGCTCATAACGATTCCTCTCTTCAGCAAGCTTCCATATCATATTTTATGGCTGTGTATTATATCGAAAACAAGAATTTTGTCAAGCAAAATGCAGATATGCAGAATTTTTATCTCTGTATTTAATAATTACTATTGACAAATAAAAACACAAGGACTATAATGGCATCATAAACAGATACCAACCGAATAGATATCTGCAATGGGAATAACGAAAGGGGTAATAAATTATGAATCAGAAGGATCTTACGAAGGCGCTTAACGCCTATATCGCCAACATTGGTGTCGGCTACATCAAGCTGCACAACCTCCATTGGAACGTTGTCGGCTCGCAGTTCAAGGCCGTTCACGAGTATCTCGAGTCGCTTTACGACTCCTTCGCGGATGTGCTTGACGAGAGCGCCGAAATTCTCAAGATGTGCGGCGAGCAGCCGGTTGCCAGCCTCAAGGGCTATCTCTCGCTCGCAACCATCAAGGAGCTCCCGGACAAGAAGATTGATCAGAAGAAGGCGCTTCAGCTCACGCTGGCTGACCTCGAGCTTCTCCGTGACCAGGCGGCCTCTGTCCGCGCCATCGCAGACAAGGGCGACGTCTTCGGCATCGCGAACCTCATGGAGGATCACATTGCGAACTACGCAAAGCAGATCTGGTTCCTCCGTTCGATGCTCGCCTAATCGTCTCTCCCCGGATAATACGAAACCGCCGCGCAGTGCACGGCGGTTTTTTGTATGCGCTCCCTTTCCCGGCGGAGATTACGGCTCTCTGTCCCCGTGCTGTTCTTTGCGGTCACGGTAAATATCGGAAATAACGATCTTGAGGATGACGATGAAGGGCACTGCGAGGAACATGCCGGCAGGACCGAGAATCTCACCGCCGAAGACGACGCCGAGGATGACGGCGACGGGGTGCAGGTGAAGCGATTTGCCGATGAGCGCCGGGTAGATGATGTTGTGGTTGGCCTGCGTAAGGATAACGTAGAAGATGAAGGTCTGGATCGCGAGCTCCGGTACCGTCGATGCGGTCATAATGATGCCGAGCGCGGAGGCGATGGTCGGCCCGAGCACAGGGATGAACTCGCTGACGGCCGAGAGCAGGGCAAAAACGGAGGCGTAGGGCAGCCCCATAAGCTGAAAGAAGGCGAAGACGAGGATTCCCGTCGTGGCGCACATAACCAGCTGACTGCAGATGTAGGTGCGCAGGGCGCTCAGCAAATTGTCAAAGAGACGGATGATGCGCGCACGCGCGCTGTCGGGGAAGAGATCGGTCAGCCATACTTTGATCTCCTCGCCGTCCTTGAGAAGATAAAAGGAGACAAAGATGATGATGACGAAGTCGATGACCTTGCCGAATGCACCGAACAGGAAGGAGAGCGAGGCGCGCAGAGCCTCGCTGCCGAGGCTGCGCAGACGATCGAGCAGGTTCAAGAGTTCGTTCTGAACGAAGACGGAGTCCGAGAGCAGCGGCAGCTGCTGGATGCTCGCGCTGATGTTCGGGAGTTCTGTGACAAAGCGCTGCAGCGACGGAACGACAGAGCGCGAGAGGAGCGTGATGATGCCGACGACGACGAGGACAAAGAGGAAAATAGCGAGCACAGCTGCGATGGAGCGGGGCTTATTCCTGCGCTCCATAAAGTCAACGGCAGGCTTTAACAAAAGGTGCAGGAGGAGCGAGAGGAAGATGATGAAGGCGAGATCCTGAAAGAGCCAAAAGGACGAAAGGAGGATGGCGCAGGCGATTGCGAGAATGATCGATGTGCGGTAGTTCCAGAGATTCACAGCAGCCTCCTTTCTTTCGTTCGTTCCGTATGGAGCACATGATAGCACATTCGGTGCGCGGCGTCTATATGGAGCATTGCACAAAAAAAGATCGGCGTACGAAAATACATGTGCTTTCGTACGCCAATCTCACAAAACTTTATTTACGCTCCGGGCATCGCTGCCTTCGCCGTCTGCAGGCGCGCAATGGCGCGCTTGAGGGCGAGCGTGGCGCGTGCCTCATCAATATCAGCACGCTCCTGCTCGGGCAGTTCACGCAGGCGCTTCAGCCGCTCCTGTGCGCGCTCATAGGCGCGCTGCGCGCGGTTGATGTCGATGTCGATCGGCTCCTCTGCAGCCGTCGCGAGGACCGTGATCTTCTCGGGTTCGACCTCCATAAAGCCGCCGGCCACAGCAAAGAGCTTCTCCCCGCCGTCGACATGAATCTTCATGGCATGCGGCTGAAGTCCCGTGACGAGGGGAATGTGCTTCGGCAGGATGCCGATCTCGCCGCCCGTGGAGCGGGCGATGAGCATGTCGATATCGGCGGCGTAGACCACGCGGTCGGGAGATACGATCTCCAGCTTGATGGTCGCCATCCGTTATTCCTCCTCTTTGAGCTTCTTCGCCTTTTCGATCGCCTCGTCAATGCCGCCGACCATGTAGAAGGCCGCCTCGGGGAGATCGTCATACTTGCCGTCGAGGATCTCGCGGAACCCGCGGATCGTATCCTTGAGCGCGACGTATTTGCCGGGCGAGCCCGTAAAGACCTCTGCGACCGCGAACGGCTGCGAGAGGAAGCGCTGGATCTTGCGCGCGCGCGAGACGGTCAGCTTATCCTCGTCGGAGAGCTCCTCCATACCGAGGATGGCGATGATGTCCTGCAGTTCCTTGTACTTCTGGAGCACCGCCTGCACGCCGCGCGCGACCTCGTAGTGCTCCTGCCCGATGATGAGCGGGTCGAGGATACGCGAGGTGGAGTCGAGCGGATCGACGGCAGGATAGATGCCGAGCTCGGCGATCTGACGGGAAAGAACCGTCGTCGCATCGAGATGGGTAAATGTTGCCGCCGGCGCAGGGTCGGTGAGGTCGTCCGCCGGGACATAGACCGCCTGCACGGACGTGATCGAGCCCTTTTTCGTGGACGTGATGCGCTCCTGGAGCGCGCCGACGTCCGTCGTCAGCGTCGGCTGGTAGCCGACAGCGGACGGCATGCGTCCGAGCAGAGCCGAGACCTCGGAGCCCGCCTGGATGAAACGGAAGATGTTGTCGATGAAGAGCAGCACGTCCTGGCCCTGCACGTCGCGGAAATACTCCGCCATCGTGAGGCCCGTGAGACCGACGCGCATACGCGCGCCCGGCGGCTCGTTCATCTGCCCGTAGACGAGCGCCGTCTTGTCGATAACGCCCGACTCGGTCATCTCGGACCAGAGGTCGTTGCCCTCGCGGGTACGCTCGCCGACGCCGGCAAAGACGGAGTAGCCGCCGTGCTCGGTCGCAATGTTGTGGATGAGCTCCATGATCAGAACCGTCTTGCCGACGCCCGCGCCGCCGAAGAGGCCGATCTTTCCGCCGCGGGAGTACGGTGCGATCAGGTCAACGACCTTGATGCCCGTCTCGAGAATCTGCGTCGATGTCTCCTGGTTGTCGAACTTCGGCGCGGGGCGGTGGATCGGCCAGCTCTCCTTGTTGCCGACCGGGGCGGGGTTGTGGTCAACCGGCTCGCCGAGGACGTTGAAGACGCGTCCGAGGGTCGCCTCGCCGACGGGAACCATGATCGGGGCGCCCGTATCGTCCGCCTCCATGCCGCGCATCAGACCGTCGGTGGAGCTCATGGCGATGCATCGCGTGATGCTGTCGCCGAGATGCTGCATGACCTCGACCGTGAGATTTACCTCGCGGTCGGCGGCCTTGCCCGTGATCTTGATGGCGTTTAGGATCTCCGGCAGTTCCCCCGCCGGAAACTCAATATCTACGACAGGTCCGATGACCTGTACGACTTTACCTTTTGCCAATGGAAAACCTCCTTACCTCCATGCGCACTGCGCACACGGATGTCACTTGAGTGCCTCGGCGCCGCCGACGATCTCGTTGATCTCGTTCGTAATGCCCGCCTGACGTACCTTGTTGTAGTAGAGGTCGAGCTTTCCGATGAGTTCCCCGGCGTTGTCGGTCGCATTGCTCATTGCATTCATGCGTGAGCTCAGCTCGCTCGCCGCCGACTGGAGGAGCGCCGCATAGATGGTGGTGAACAGGTACTGCGGCAGCAGTGCCCCGAGCACCTCCTCGGCATTCGGCTCATAGATGTATTGTGTCTGTATGTGATGACCGTCTCCCTCCTCCGGTGCTTCAAACGGGAGAAGTTTGATGATCTCGGGCACACAGGTAATGGCCGACACAAAGCGCGTGTAGACCATGTAGACTTCCTTTATGCCGCCCGCCTCGAATGCCTCGATGACGGCTGCTGCGAGTTTCTGTGCGTGCACCGCCTGCGGGCGTTCGCTGATGCCGACGCGTTCGCTGATGATGTGAAAGGCGCGGTTCTTGAAGAAGTCGCGCGCCTTGCGTCCGACGGCAATGATCTCGGTATTCGCCTTGTCCTCGACGAGGGTCATCGCCATCTTGAGGGCATTGCTCGAGTATGCGCCTGCGAGGCCCTTATCCGCCGCCATCACAAGAATGAGACGTTTGCCCTCTGCATGCTGCTCGAGCAGCGGATGCGTGACATCCGTGGCAGCCGCCGCCACGCTCCGGATGACCTCAGCAGTCTTTTCGGCATAGGGACGGTTGTTGTTCGCGGCCTCCTTGGCACGGCGCAGACGCGAGGTCGCGACCATGTCCATGGCGTTCGTGATCTGCTGGATGCTCTTGACGCTGCGGATGCGGCGCCGAATATCCTGTAAATTGGCCATTTATGTCACCTCTCTCCTTACGATTCTTTGTAGGAGATGGTGTCCTTGAACTCCTCGATCGCCTTCGTGAGATCTGCCTCGAGCGGATCATCCAGCTTCTGCATCTCCGTGATCGCCGCGGCAATCTCCGGATGCGAGGTGCGCATGAACTTCAGGAAGTCCGTATGGAACAAGACGACCTTGTCCACGGGGATATCCGCCAGATGTCCGCGCACCGCCGTGAAGATGACGAGCACCTGCTCGGCAACGGAAAGCGGGCTGTACTGCGCCTGTTTCAGCGTCTCGACCATGCGCGCGCCGCGGTCAAGCTGCGCCTTCGTCGCCTTGTCGAGATCCGAGCCGAACTGGGCAAACGCCGCGAGCTCGCGGTACTGCGCGAGATCGAGACGCATCGTGCCTGCGACCTGCTTCATCGCCTTGATCTGTGCGGAGCCGCCGACACGGGAGACCGAGAGGCCGACGTTGATCGCCGGGCGGATGCCCGAGTAGAATGCGTCGGTATCCAGCATGATCTGGCCGTCTGTGATCGAGATGACGTTCGTCGGGATGTACGCCGAGAGGTCGCCCGCGAGGGTCTCGATGATCGGCAGCGCCGTAATGGAGCCTGCGCCGAGCGCATCGGAGAGTTTTGCCGCACGCTCGAGGAGGCGGGAGTGTAAGTAGAACACGTCGCCGGGGTATGCCTCGCGTCCGGGCGGACGGCGCAGCAGCAGCGACATCGCGCGGTAGGCTGCCGCGTGCTTGGAGAGGTCATCGTAGACGCACAGCGCATGACCGCCCTTGTACATGAAGTACTCTGCCATCGCAACGCCCGCATACGGTGCGAGGTACTGGAGCGGCGCAGAGTCTGCTGCCGTTGCGGCAACAACGATCGTGTACGCCATCGCACCGCCGTCCTCGAGCGTCTTGACGACGCGCGCGACCGTCGATGCCTTCTGACCGATCGCGACATAGACGCAGATACAGTTCTGGCCCTTCTGGTTCAGAATCGTATCGACGGCGATGGCCGTCTTTCCCGTGCCGCGGTCGCCGATGATCAGCTCACGCTGCCCGCGCCCGATCGGAACGAGGGCGTCGATTGCCTTCAGACCGGTCTGAAGCGGCTCATGAACGCTCTTGCGGTCGGCAATGCCGGGCGCCGGCGACTCGACCGGACGGAACTCCGTCGTGTCGATGGGTCCCTTGCCGTCGATGGGGCGGCCGAGCGCGTCCACGACGCGGCCGATCATCGCCTCGCCCACAGGGACCTGCATGATGCGGCCCGTACGCTTGACGGTATCGCCTTCCTTGATCTCGGTGTCGCCGCCGAGAAGCACGGCGCCGACACTCTCCTGCTCGAGGTTCAGAACGAGTCCGTAGACATCATTTCCGAAGTCCAGCAGCTCGCCGGCCATCGCCTTATCCAGCCCATAGATATGGGCAATGCCGTCGCCGACCTCAAGAACCGTGCCGACATCGTTGACGTTCAGATCAACATCGTAGTTCTTGATTCGTTCCTTAATTATGGAAGTAATTTCTTCCGGATTCATTTTCATATTTCGCTGTCACCCCGCTAGTTCGCCATTAGCTGTGCCGTCATTGCTGCAAGACGCCCCTTGACGCTGCCGTCGATGCGGCGGTCGCCGATGCGTACCACCACGCCGCCGATGAGCGAGGGGTCGCGATGCTCGCGCAGGGATATCTGCTTGCCCGTGACGCTCTCGAGTTTCTCCCGCAGCTCCTGCAGCTGCGCTGCCGAGAGCTGCTCCACTGTCGTGACGTCCGCCACGGCAATGCCGAGTTTCTCGTTCGAGAGCTCGATAAAGATCTCATTGATTGCCTCGAACACCTGCATGCGGCGCTTGTCAATCAGCAGCAGGAGGAAGTTCAGCACCATCTCCTGAACGCCGCCCTCAAAGACCTCGCGCAGGAGGCTCTTCTTTTCCTCCGGCTGGATATTCGGGTTGCACAGATACGCCTTCAGCTCCGGGCACTGCGTATAGAGCTGCTGTACCTTCGCGAGATCAGCTCCGTACTCCTTCAGCTTGTCGTCCTCGCAGGCAAGCTCAAAGATCGCCTTGGCGTATTTGCGTCCAAGCTCCATATTCAGCATGTCGCATCACCAATCTTATCCGCATCGAGCTTTGCGATAAACTCGCCAATGATGGCATCGTTGTCCGCTGCCGTCAGATTCTTCTGGATGATCTTGCCGGCCGCCTCGAGTGCAACGGTGACCACCTCGCCTTTGAGCTGTTCGACCGCATGGGCACGTTCGTGCTCCATCTGCTCCTGCGCCGACTTTTTCATCTGTTCGATCTCAAGCTTTGTCGCCTGAATGCTCGCCGCACGCTCTTCCGATGCGCGTTTTTCCGCGAGATCGACGATCTCCTGCGCCTTCACGCGCGCCTCGGCAAGCTGCGCCTTGTACTCGTCCAGTGTTGCCGCGGCCGCAGCTGCATCCGCGTCCGCCTTTTCGATGCTCTCGGCGATCTTCGCCTTGCGCTCCTCCATCATGCGGACGACCGGCTTATAGGCCACCGCGCGCAGGAGTGCGACGAGAATCAAAAAGTTGATAATCTGGATGGGCAGCGTGCTGTTGAGATCGATAATACCTTGAATGGTTTCGATCAATTCCTATGCCCCCTTTGCAAAATCCGTGCGATTCAAAGAGACTCTTAGTGAATCAGCGGATTTGCGTAGAGCATGAGCAGCGCGACAACAACAGCAATGATGGCAAGAGCCTCGATCAGACCGACCGAGATCAGCGTGTTCGTGAACAGCGTTCCTCTCGCCTCCGGCTGACGCGCCAGGCCCTCGATGAAGCGGCTCGTAACAAGACCGTCGCCGATCGCGGCGCCAACCGCGGCAAGACCTGCCGTAATACCCGCACCAATCAGAGCAGCTGCTACCATAATCGCGTTTTCCATGAAAAAATCCTCCTTAGAAAGTGAACCTTATTCTTTAAAAGCAATGCGGAACGATCCGCACAGAAAGCAATCCGGCCTTAGTGATCCTCTGTCTTAATCGCGCTTCCAATGTATGCCGTGGACAGCATCGTGAAGATAAAGGCCTGCACACCGCCGATGAAGATACTGAACGCGATCCAGATCACCGACGGAACAGTGGAATAGTTCCCGAGCAGGAGCAACAGGATGTGAATCAAAATCTCGCCCGCCAAGATATTGCCAAATAGACGGAACGAGAGCGTGATCGGCTTTGCGAGCTCCTCGACAATGTTGATGATGACGAACGGTGCAAATGGCTGGAAGAAATGCGCTATATAGTGCATTCCCTTCACATACAGTCCAAGAACATGCGTCATCACGATGACCAGCAGTGCCAGTCCCAGTGTGGTGTTCAGATCGTTTGTCGGCGATGCCATCGTCGGGATCAGACCGATCCAATTCGATACGAGGAGAAACAGAAACAAGGACACAATCAGCATGGACAGGAATCCCCGTCCGCGCGCTCCCATGCTCTCCTCCGCCTGTTCGTGCAGCGAGTCAATGATCATTTCCAACATCACTTGCCAGTTGGATGTGGGCACAATTTTTAGATTGCGCACTGCCAACCAGCCGATGAAAAGGACGACAACCATCGAGATCCACGTCATCACAAGCGTTTGCGAATTGAAGGTAAATCCGGCGATCTGCACGGCCTCGCGAACACCAATTTCGTGCATAACCTCTACCTCCCTTGGGGTGAATCCCCAGTGTGCTGCTTATCGGAACGCATCTCGCGGACAATCAGCTGCGTCATCATCACCGCGTGCAGCAGGAAAAACCCGCCGACCGCCGCGTAGAAATGCTGTGCGCCCATCGTGCTCGCCGCCCAGAGGACCGCGAAGATCAGCGCCAGCATCAACACGAGGCCGAGCTGCACCTGCACGCGCCCTGCCGCAGCAGTGCCGCGCGAGGCGCGCAGGAGACGCTGCGCCAGCTGCCAGAAGTACAGCGCCGCCGCAGCCGCACCCGCCAGCAGCGCCCCGATGCGCGCCAGCTCCCCCATGACGAGGAGCAGCACGCCGCCGAGCAGCGCCGCAGCAGCGAACGACCAGCCGATCTGCCTGAGATACCCCGATAAAAACCTGCTCATATTCCTCCTCCGACCGCCTCCGAGACGTAAGAAAACCGGCCCGGCACATAAAAAAGCACCGAGTCGGACGCCGCAGACGCAGTCATCGTTGAATATCAGTACCCTTAGACCATTCGACAAAAAAATTAAAAATCCTTCCACAAATGTATACATTATACGTGGAGAACTTATTCAAATTTTCCGTCAATAGGACCGGGTCGCAGCGGGTTCTGCTCGTGCGATTTCCGCTGCTTTATATTTATTATACGGGGTTTTCTCTCTTTCCGCAACCTTATTTTAATCGGTCCGCGCAATTTATTATTGTATTGGGCCGACGCGTCTGTTAAAATAGGCGGAACGCAGAGAGGAGGAATCGCATGACCATCGAAGGCGCCGTCATCATCGAGAAGGGCGTGACCTTTGCCGTCATCCACGTCGATCCGAGCGTCACGCGCTACACCATCAAATCCACGCAGACGAGAAGAGCGCTCATGCGCTTTTTCCCCGGCATGCCCATCATCCTCATGAGCCTCACGCCGGACGGCCATCCGCAGTATTACGGCCGCAAGGACATCGCTGACTTTCTCCGCAGCGTCCGCCTCGACCAGATCCCGTGGAAAAAATATCATATTGTATAAAACAAAACGCGCAGCTGCTCACGCAGCTGCGCGTTCTTCAATGGCAGTTCTTTTTACTCTGCCGGGATGATGAACGAGAGAGAGCTGAAGATTTTCTTCGTCACGTTCGGGGTATCCGTCGGGAAGCCGACCTCGACACCGATGACGTTGAGTCCGTTGTTTGCAATGCGCACGGAGACGTAGCCGTTCGCGTCCGCCTGCGTCTCTGTCGTGAGATCGCCCAGCACGTCCGCGATCACGGGCGCGTTCGCATAGGGCGCGCCGTCCTTGTAGATGCGCAGCTGGAGCGTATCGCCGCGGCGCAGCGTCAGCGGATTCACCGCCGGCACGATCTGGATGGGAACGTTATAGATCCCCGCCGGCTTTACATTCGGGCTCCAATAGTGCACGTTGTACTTGTACGCATAGGTCACCGATACGAGATTCTCGATGTTCGAGTAGTCGCGGGTCGGGATGACCTTGCCGTCCGTCGTCTTTGCAAAATAGCCGTAGTCGAAGAACGTCGCCGTCACGCCGAGATCATCGCCGGGCACGATCGTAATATTCTTCTCGCCGTTCACGCGCTCGACCGTCGTCGGCTGGAAGTTCACATCGTAGGCATCGATGCGCTGCACACACGCCGGATCATACGCATTGTCGAGCGGACCCTCGCCCAGCACGAGCGCCTTCGTGTCGACACGGTTTGCATAGAAGACCCCATGCGCATCCGCAGGAGCCGCATACATGCCGAGTCCCATCGCTGCACCGAGCAGAGCTGCCATAAACTTTTTCTTCATCGGATATCCTCCCATCGAAAACAAAAATTTCAGCGGGATCTCATTCCCCACCATATGTTTTTTATTATAGTATAAACATTTTCTATTTGCAATCTTATTTCTGAAATTCTCTCATACCTCCTGTTATTCTTCCGCCGGCTCTGCTATAATAAGCGGCATGAGACAGATTGGAGGAACGTATATGAATGCACGCACCCGCACGGCTGTCGCCGCCGCTTTGTTCCTATGCCTTGCGTCTACGGCAAGTGCAAAGACTGGTTATGGCGTAGGGACGGGGCCGGACACATCCGCCACCAATGACGGGGTCACCATAGAGGAGTATAATTCCCGGGAGGAGGCAGAAGCAGCACTCCGGCGGCATATTGATGCCGAGGCAGAAAATGCCAAAAAAGTCCCCCTTTCGGTCGATGAATGCAGAGCGATTACAAAAGATAATGCATTATATAAAGACCTCCCCCTCGACAAGCTCCCGCCCGTCGACCAGCCCATGACGATGCTGAGCGAAATATTCGGCGGCATGCTTGGGCTGCCGAACCTGCAGCTCGTCGTCACCGAGGGAAGAGAGGCGCGTTCCGAGAGCACCATCCGAACGGGATACCCCATACGTTGGTTTCGCACCGTAGACAGCCGCAATGCCAAACGATACCATTTGTCCAATGGGAAACAGGTCGTCATGTCACTTGCGTTTGAGATCGTTCACAAGAAAGATGCTACGAAATCATTCGCGAATGACTTCAATTTCTTCATCTACGACGCCGACGACCACCCGCTCATGCGGATCAGCGGCGCACAGCTGCCCGATCTCAGCCATGCAAAGTCAACAGCGGAGTCGTTGAACATCATCGCCGCTGCGAACGGCACGCCGCTGACCGAGGGCGACCGCGAATATGCGCTCGCACAGCACATGCTCCAAACGGCGGTGCCGGCAGAAATCCCCGCAGGCAAATAAGGATCTCCTCCCGCGCAATCTCACGAAATACTAACCCCCGTTTCATGATCTTCTATCCTTTCTCTGCGATATTCCATCTAGAAAGATCTCTCAAAAACATACATGCAAGGAGGAAGGTTTATGAACCTTGTAAAATCCATTGTTGCCGGCGTGCTTGTGCTCGCGCTCGCAGTGTTCTCGCTGCCCGCGGCCGAGGCAGCGACGGACTGGGACGGCGGGCGCATCCGCGCCGAGGGCACGGGGGTTGCGCCGATGAACACCGTCAGTGCGGCACAGGCACGCGCACTCGCGCGCCGTGCTGCCATCGCCGACGCCTATCGCCAGCTCGCCGAGCAGATTCGCGGCGTCGATGTCGACGCCTCCACCACCGTGGAGAACATGATGGTCACGAACGACACCGTCCGTACACACGTCAGCGCGCTCGTCCGCGGCGCGCGCATCGTCGAGGAGAAGGCGCTGCGCGACGGCGCCTACACCGTGACTCTCGAGGTCCCGGTCTTCGGCGTCAGCTCGCTCGCGGGCTCCGTCTTTACCCCCAACACGACGCGCGAGCGCTGGGCCAGCCCTGACAGCATCTACGATCCCTATCGCTCCCGCGACTACGACACGACGGGCTACGGCACCTATGACCGCTGGGACCGCGGTCATGACTGGGATCGGACAACGCCCGCTGCGCCTGCCCGCCGCTCTCCCTCGACGAGCTCCGCCGGCAGCGCACCGTCCGGCCGTGCAGTCGGCGGCTACACGGGCGTCATCATCGACTGCCGCGGCATGGGCCTGCGCCCCGTCATGAGCCCCGTCATCAAAGCGGAGAACGGGCGCCCCATCTACGGCTACAAGAACCTCGACAGCGATAAGGTAGTCGCCAGCGGCATGGCGGCCTATGTCCGCAACGAGGCCGACGCCACGCGCGCCGGCAGCAATCCCCTGCGCATCCGCGCCATCGGCGTTGATGCCGGTGCCAATCCCGTCCTCTCCGCCGAGGATGCACGCCGCGTTCTCATCGAGAACGGCGCAACCGGCTTCCTCGACGCGACCAACGTCGTCTTCATTCGCTGAGGCGGTATCCTTCCAAAGCATTCCCTTTTACTGATACTCTAACACAAAAAACCCATGCGCTTTATGACAAATATCATATGCGCATGGGTTTTTGTGCTGCAAAATGCCTTGCTATTTCTCCGCTTTCCCGTCATGACGGCGCCTCGGCGGGCGCGGATGATAGAGACTCCAGTTCCAGCGGATCGCAGCGAACCGGATAAGCAGTACGAGAGTGAACGCGAGCCACGAGTCCGCCTCCACGCCGAGCGTAAAACGGAGCATGCAGAACACGAATGCCCCGGCGAGCGACGCTGCCGCATAGACCTCGGCGTAGAGCACAACGGGCATGCGCTGCGCGAGCACATCGCGGATCATGCCGCCCCCGACCGCCGTCGTCGCCGCAAGCAAAACCGGCAGGACATAGCTGTCATCCCCGCCAAAGCGCACACCCGTCAGCGCCCCCGTAATCGTAAAGGCGGCCAGCCCGATCGTATCCGACACATTGAACATCGTCAGAAGGCGCCTGCGGCGCATATGGTGCAGTGCCGTCCGCTGATAGAGCAGAGAAGTCAAGAATGCCACACCCACCGACAGGAGAAAATTCGTCGTGTTGCGCAGCGCCATCGGCGGCGTAATGCCGACGAGCATATCACGCACCATGCCGCCACCCACCGCCGTCGCGAGTGCCAGCACCGAGATGCCGAAGATATCCATGCGGCGCGAGATCCCAACGAGCGTTCCCGACACGGCAAAGGCAAGCGTCCCAATGATGTCAAACAGCCGCCAAAGATCCTCCGCAAGCATAGTTTCTTCCTTCCCTTAAATCGTATTGACAGCACTTACCGTTGAAATGATTCTGTTCCGATTGGCGCAGAGGTTTCGTCCTGCCAAGGAAACAACCCGGATACACAGCGGAACCTATGCGGAGAACTTGTTGACACAGAGTGGGAGGAAAAGATACCCCGTCTGATCGTCAGTCCTGCGCGAACAAATAGAGCACCGTCTCGATCGGCGTCAGTTCCCCCGTCGTCGCCGAGTGCGAACCCGCCGCAACGAGATTGCCCTCCATATCGTAAACCGCGCGCTCCAGCGTCAGCCGATATGTCTCGCGCGTATCGCGCACCTTTGCCCCGGCAATCCGATAGGCCACCATCTGCTCCGCTCCGGCCTCGCGTGCCGCCGAAAGGTGGGCATGCAGTCCGCTCAGCAGGCCATTCTCCGACAACCCGCCGCCGCCCGCCGCGAACACAACGGATGCATTGCGCACATGCAGAGCATCGCGCAGAACCGCCTTCATATAGGGCGCATCTTCTGCCAGGGAATCATCGAGCGCCGCATCGATCGGCGCCACATAGACCGTGCGCCCCTCGGCACGGTTCGGCTGTCCCATGAGAAAGAGGAACGCACTGTCGCCTCCATACGCATCATAGAGCTGGCGAATCGCCGCATCCACATAGACCGTCATCGCATGAGGGAACGCTGCAACACTCCGCGCAGGCGTCCACGCGATCCGCTCACCGAACTGACGAAAGCCCAGCGGCGCAGCCAGGAGATTCTTCATCGGATCGCCGCTCATCACCACGCGATACAGCGTAAATTTCCCCTCATAGGTGCGCACAAATGCCGCATTCCCCACCGCTGGCGAGCCGAACGTCGTTACAATCAGCTGCTCCGCAGGCACCCCCATATCCGCAAGCCGCGCCGCAGCGAGGATCGCAGCCGCTCCGCCGAGACTGTGCCCTGCGAGATAGAGTTTTGTTCCGGGATGTCCGCGCAGATCTTCCGCAATCGCCTCACCGGCCGTACGGTTCCCATAGGCGGGCAGAGCATCCGTAAACAGCGCTGCTTGGCAGTAGTCCAGAAAACCGCGGTGCACCAGCGGCATATCCTTGCGCTCCGCAGCAGACTCATTCCGCATCTCCAGAAACTCACTCGGACTGCTCCCGCCGAACACCGCCCGCCCGAGGCGCAGATCCGTCCACACATCGCTCCCGCGCTCCGTGCCCGGGAAGGCGATGAAATGAACATCCGTCCCGTCCGATGCCGTCCGCACCATATGGAAGAACCGCCCGACCGTCCCGCCGTGTCCCGGCGTCTCATATCCTTCGATCCGCCAGCCCGCCGCTACGAGCCGCGCACGCACGAGTTCCGGCAGCTCGCCCGCATACGCAGCCTCCGACGCCGCCGCGCTCACGAAAAGCAAGGACGTGAGATCCGCAGGAGCCGCAATCACATGCAGGGGCGTAAGAAAAATGCAGAGAAACAAGAAAATCCGCCCGATATGCATCACCGCATCTCCTTTTCAAAAATTTTCTCTCTATTATACCCGTTTTCTCTTTGAAAATACAGAGGCAACGACCAGAACTTTTGCACCTTGCCATACGTGTTCCCTATATCATACCACTTTTCGAGATATACGCTTGATCCGGGTTCGTGCCTCTGGAAAAAGGCCTCCATAAATCTCTCTTGCAGCGTAAAAAACAGCCCATCACGCGGATGAGCTGTCCCCTGTTTCTGCCCGTTGATACGACTACATACGGGCGGTAATCGCGGCCGTCAGGCCAAAGACGATTCCCGGGAGGTTCGCGAGAACAAGCGGCCATTCGCGATGCTCTCGGAAAAATCCGTATGCCACCCACATCGTGCAGTTGATAAACGCAACCGACGGCTGGATCCAATCTCCCTGATGACCGGACAAATTCCCAATAATTTGCGGAATATAGGAGACATACATACAGATAGACAAGCCGGAAGCAATCGCCCCGACAATTTTCATCTTATTTTGCATCGCCCCTTTCCCAAGCTGTGCCGCTTCCTTTTCCAGATGTTCGGCCTCCGCCTCCGTCTTTTTCAGCAGTTCTGCCATATCATATTTTCCTTTCCAAAAAACAATAAAATCAACGCGACTGGTGGCTTATTCTAAAGCACCCGGCAACAAAAATCAACTTAAAAATTCAACATTCTTTCGGCCGACAAGAGCCCGTCCCGTTGTCCGGTACGCTCTTGATGATCCTTTCAGAAGAACATCGGAACGGCTAAAATATACAAAAACCGCCGTGGTCTCCCACAGCGGTGATTTTCCGAAATGGTGCGGTTGGTGGGACTTGAACCCACACGTCTTGTGAACACTACCCCCTCAAAGTAGCGCGTCTGCCAATTCCGCCACGACCGCGTGACAAAGTGTTTGTGAATATGTGGTGCCGAGGACCGGAATCGAACCGGTACGATCTTTCGATCGGGGGATTTTAAGTCCCCTGCGTCTGCCTGTTCCGCCACCCCGGCGATAGGCAAAATGGAGCGGGTGATGGGAATCGAACCCACGTGACCAGCTTGGAAGGCTGGGGCTCTACCATTGAGCTACACCCGCGTGGAGCTGGCGAGAGGACTTGAACCCCCAACCTGCTGATTACAAGTCAGCTGCTCTACCGATTGAGCTACGCCAGCAGCAGTGCACAAGCGGCGCATGCCGCAGACGCTGTAAACTGAGTGGTGCCTCAGAGCGGAATCGAACCACTGACACGGGGATTTTCAGTCCCCTGCTCTACCAACTGAGCTACCGAGGCAAGAGGAAAATGGCGACCCGGATGGGACTTGAACCCACGATCTCCGCCGTGACAGGGCGGCATTCTAAACCAACTGAACTACCGGGCCGCAATACGCCTTTTCGTGACAACATCTATTATTATACAGACAGGAAAAACTCTTGTCAACGAAGGTCAAGCGGAAACATCATGTGGAAAATCAGTCAATATCTTAAACGTATCGTTTAATCTAAGAAATCGTTTAGCAGCCGATTCTCCCGCTGTCATGACCGCCACGAAGCGTTAATGATCGTTTCCGCATCATATTTTTATACCACAACATCACACAATCTTTTTTGTCGTCTCGTCCCCCACCGGCCAGACGCGATCCAAGAGAAGTACCGCTAAACGGCGTTTTTCCAGCAGAGGAAATTCTTCCGTCTTGCCAAATCGATCCAACAGCTTAATCAAATTCGTTTCTGTATTAAAGCCGACATCCGTTCGGCTGACATCGTTGGCGACGATGAAATCAAGATTCTTTTTTTCCAGTTTAGCTCGCGCGTATGCCAAAAGATTCTGTGTTTCGGCAGCAAATCCTACCAAAACTTGTCCCGGACGCTTTCTTTGCCCTAATTCCCATAAAATATCAGGATTCTTTTCTAAATGAAGCGTCAATTCATTGGCATCTTTCTTAATCTTGTTGGCGGCAATCCGGCTGACACGATAATCCGACACAGCTGCCGCCTTGATAATGAGATCCGATGTTTCCGCTTCCGCCAACACTGCATCCCGCATTTGAAACGCTGTCCGTACCGAAATAAATTTCGCCAATCCGGCGGGCGGAGAAAGGGCTGAAGGGCCGGAGATGAGAACAACCGAGGCCCCTCGAGCGACAGCTTCGGCAGCAATGGCGTACCCCATTTTACCGCTGGAATGATTTCCGATATAACGCACCGGATCAATGGGTTCGAGTGTTCCCGCCGCCGTCACCAATACCTTGACACCGGACATTGTTCCCTGTCTCCCGAAAAATGTATCCAGAGCCGACACCAGCGTTTCCGATTCAGGAAGACGTCCTGCGCCCTTCGTACCACAGGCCAAATGTCCATAAGCGGGGGGAATGATATGCGCACCTCGCTCCTCCAATATCTTGAGATTTTTCTGTACTACAGAATTTTCATACATCCGGGTATTCATCGCCGGTGCGAAAAAGAGCGGCGCCGATGTAGCCAAAAGGGTGGTAGAAAGCATATCGTCGGCCAGTCCCACCGCTGCCTTGGCGATAATATTTGCCGTCGCCGGCGCAATCAAAACGGCATCGGCCAGATTCGCCAGCGTTACATGTGCTACGTTCCAATGCGTCACCGGCGCCCACATATCCATCACTACGGGATTCCCGCTAATCTCCCTAAAAGTCAGCTCGGTTACAAATTGAGCAGCTTCTCTCGTCATGATCACATACACATCAGCGCCCATTTGCCGCAGTCGACTGGCCACTTCCACCGCCTTATACGCGGCAATGCCGCCGGTAACCCCTAAAACAATTTTTTTCCCATCCAACATTGTTTGCTTTCACCTCCCTCGTCCACAAGTGACCTGGCATCTGTCAGCTTGAACCTTAGGCCTCCTATTTGAGACTGACTTTTCTCCGTTTATAAAGAATGCGCCCTTCCGCTACCTCGGCCAGGGCTCTCGTCACATTCTTGGTCGTCTGGACCGATACCTTGACCGCCGCGCCGTCCAAAAGCTGACGTGCCCGCTTAGCCGCCAACACCACCAAAGTGTAACGGCTATCAACCTTTTTCAACAAATCGCCCATAGGCGGATGTACGATGTCCATATTTTACTCTCCCTTTCCTTTCGTTACCTTATCCCTAAATTATTCATTATTGGCTCTCGCTGACCATACGCAAAAGATCCTGATTTCCTTCTACCCGGCAATGTTCCGCCGTCAAAATCGCCACAATTTTCGCGACGGCCGTCTTTACTTCATCGTTCACCACCACATAATGATACTGTTGGGCCACCCCGATCTCTTTCTGTGCCGCTTGCAGGCGACAGGCCAAGCTGGCTTCATCTTCTGTACCCCGTCCCCGAATCCGTCGTTCCAGTTCCATGAGCGACGGTGGAAGCAGAAAAATGAACACCCCGTCGGGAAATCGTTCCTGCACCTTCAGGGCGCCTTGGGTATCAATTTCCAGTAAAATATCCTGTCCGGCAGCCAATTTTTCTTTAATCGGCTGCAAAGGGGTTCCGTAATAATTCCCATACACCGTCGCCCATTCTAAAAGTTCTCCTTCCGAGATCATCGTTTCAAAAACAGGCTTTGTGAGGAAATAATAATTGACCCCGTGCCTCTCCCCTTCCCGTGGTGACCGCGTCGTCGCTGAGATAGAATAGGCGATCTCGGGGTGGGCGGACAAAAGTGCCGAGCATACCGTTCCTTTTCCCGTGCCTGACGGCCCCGAAACTACGATCAGGCAGCCTTGTCTCATGTCTCATCATCCTTCATCCGATACTCCGGTTCATCACCAACCGCACGGTGCGCCACCGTTTCCGGCTGTACGGCGGAAAGGATCACATGATCGCTGTCCACGATGATTACCGCCCGAGTACGACGGCCATAGGTCGCGTCAATCAGACGCCCTGCTTCTCGCGCCTCTTGGATCAAGCGCTTAATGGGCGCGGATTCAGGACTTACAATGGCAATGATGCGGCTGATCGGCACAATATTGCCAAAACCGATATTGAGCAACTTGATATCCACAACATTCTCCTCATTCTATATTTTGGATCTGCTCCCGCAGTTTCTCAATTTCACTCTTCATCTCAACTGCCGTCTGGATCGCCTGTGTATTATTTGCCTTAGATGCCGCTGTATTGACCTCTCGATTCATTTCTTGGATGAGAAAATCCAATTTACGGCCCACCGGCTCCGACGCCTCTGCCAATATCCGGCGAAACTGTTCAAAATGGCTGCGCAAACGAACGATCTCTTCCGTATAGTTTACTTTATCGGCATAAATTGCCACTTCTTGAATTACCCGAGCCGGATCAATCTCTTTCGCCTCCAAAAGTTCCGCCAGCGTTTTTTGCAGCCGTTCGCGATAACACTCCACGATCTCCGGCCCCAACTCGGCAATTTTTTCTACATAACCTTCCAAAATCTTCAGATGCATAAAAAGATCATCTTTAAGATTGTTTCCTTCTGCTTCTCGCATAGTCACAA
>ERZ773079.136-NODE-136-length-49437-cov-12.655219_pt1 | contig 49437 bp, 47 predicted proteins | sample MGYA00511355_ERZ773079 | MGnify/ENA primary metagenome ERZ773079 (study PRJEB29015, sample SAMEA2737979) | human oral metagenome | biome: human oral; feature: human-associated habitat; material: dental | place: China | collected 2117 ... | reverse complement strand
CGCTAGCCTTCCTATCCCACATTCCAGTGATCTCAGTCACTCACCCCCGATCCAGTTGAGCGATCCGCCGGTCTAGGTACTGCCGGGCCTTACACAGGTCCTCCAGACGCTTCTCCTCGCCGCCCTTACGTCCCTGTCGCAACAGATACTTTCCCGCGTTCCACAACAGTGGATCCGAGGGGAAGGCCGCGTCGAGCACGTCCCACGACTCGATGTTGGCGGCGTCGCTCAGGCCGAGATTGGCGAGTGACTGGCCGAGCCAGATGTAGTGTCCCGGGGACTCGACGGCCTCGGACTCTCCGGCCGGCCTCCCGGCATCCGCGTCCTGGCCGGGCTCGTAGCCCGGCCAGATCTCCAGGTAACGGCGGCTCGGGATCCCGTACTCGAAGAATCCCTTGTCACGGTAGGCGGGCTCCAGGCTCTCTGGCACGTACAGGGTCACGTCACCGTAGCCGCAGGGGTTCTGGGTCGGGTCGTTCAGCCCCTCCGGAGGGGTGGGGGATGACCAGTAGAGCCGGCGGGACCGACCCGGGCTGAGCGGCTCCTGATCCAGGGCCTTGACGTACTCCTCGGGGAGGGTGAGCCGGACGGGCGGCGTGAGCCCGTCCCGGACCTCCAGCCAGGCCCCGTCCCCGAGGTACAGCTCGACCTTCGGGTCCGGGTTCGGCCCAAACTCGTCCGCGCTGAAAACGAAGTTCCCGTCCTCCAGGAGGACCCGCTCTACCTTGGCGGGGGAGGCGGTGCGGTAGGCGGTCTCCAGGCCTACCTGGCTGTGCACCACTCTGGTGAATGAGTCGTATCTACTCATGGTGTGCCCTTCTAGTTGGGTGAGGTGCGTTAATTTCTGAGGCGACGCCCCTTCCGTTACCTGGGGCGCTTCCCGAGCGCGAAGATCGGGAGGCCGATGGCCGGCGCCGGGGCTGCGGCCAGCGGCTGGGGAGGGGGTTATGCGGTCTCCTCCTTACCGTCCCTGGCGCTCAGCCAGGCCGTCACGGCCTCAAGTGCTGAGGCCCCGAACGCGGCTGGGATCGTAATGTCGCCCGGGTAGACGCCCCAGCAGCGCTGACCGCAGCGCCTCAGCTGAGCGACTACCTGGCCATTCTCGTAGACGAGGCACGTGCGTGCCTCGTGCAGCGTGGCCGCGTCCAGAGGCTCGATGCGGGCCTGAGGGTGCCGGAAGACGCGGGTCCGGGCGGTGGCGGGGGCTGGGATCTCTGTGCTCATGGTTCCTCGCTAGGTAGTTGGCTGTGCGGGCTGCCCTAAGCGTATGACGGCATACGGCTCAAGGCGAGCCCGCAGCAGTTAGATCAGTGTGAGAGGCGTCTCATCCCCTCGGCTGGCGATCTTCGGAGGCTTACGCTTCCACTCCCCCAGGACGCGGTCCACGGTCTGGCGGGTCATACCGGAGACCTGACTAAGGACCGACTTCGAGATCCCCCGAGCGTAGGCGGCCAGAACCTCCTGCTGAAGCGCGGCGCGGGCCAGCTTCGCGTCCCGGCGGGCCTTGCGGTCGAGGCGTGCGGCCCTCTCTAGGGGGCTGTCCGCAGGAGGCGCCGGCTCCAGGTCGTCGGTCTGAGAGGTCGGGAGGCGCTGCTCCAGGGCGTGGGCGCGCTCCTGGTAGTCCTCCAAGGCCTTAGCCTGCTGGACGGTCAGGGAGAGGAGCTTGCGAAGGTCCTCAACCATGCCGCGCTCGGCGTCGATCCCGAAGGCCCCGCGGTAGCCCTTGCCCTCGACCCACGCCCCCAGGAGCTTAGGCAGGTCGGAAACGTCATTGATGGATGTCATAGGTATCTCCTACTGGAATTTAATGGATCGATACTGATCGATGGGCACTACAGCCCACCACGCCCGGCTAGGGCGCTGATAGTTCTCGACCGTGTCCCGGACCTTGTTCAGCACCTCACGCATGTCTCGGAGGTCCCGAGCCGCCTTGGGCGCCCGCCCGTTCTGGAGAATCCGCACCTCGATGCTGTCATGCGCCCTCTCCAGGCGGATCGTAAGACCCCGGGCCCTGAGGAGCAGCAGCCTTCGGCTGCCCTCTTTCGGTCGGTTAGAGACGTCTAGGTCAATTCGTAAGCCATTCCAGAACGCGATATACGCAAGATCGAGGGCGGCCGAGTAGCTGATCTTCACGTGACGGGCGGCCAGGTACCCGGTCAGCTGAGGAATAACGTTCAGCAAGGATGTCTCCTCCCTAGCGGTAGCTGCGCCCTAAGGACGATCTCTTCCCTAAGGAAGGATCCAATATAAGGCCTCAGGCGACCTGGATCGGCCTGATCCAGCGAAATCAGCTCCCCGGTTACCTTTCCGATGGGCTTTCCGTTGGCATAGGCGACGCCAATCTCGTAGCGGTCCTCGCGGCCCGCGGGGGGGATTATTGCGGAAGCCATGTCACTCACCGTCGTCCAGGTAGCGGGTAGCCCAGGCCAGGGCCAGGGCGATGACCTGGATCACCTCGGACTCCAGGTCCGAGCCGTGACCGGTCTCAGCGTCGTTGTCGTAGGTCAGGCAGGCCGCGACCTCGCCGATCTCCTCGACGAGGGCGAACAGGCGGGTGGCGTCGGTGTGGCCGTCGCACTCCAGCGTCATGCCGGGGTGCTTCTTAGCGGCGAGGGAGTACTCCTCCAAGGCCCTGGTGAGGACGTCGAAGTCCTCGGGCAGGAGCTTGGATGCGGTGTTGGCCGTATGCCACAGCCACATCCGAACGTCCTCAGGGTCTACGAGCCGCCTGTTCCCTAGAAGGGAGGTGTAGTGAAGCATCAACGTGACCTCGAAACTGCGGTCTCGGGATGGCTCGGAGGCCCTATCCTCCGGGAACCTATCGCAGCCCCCCCACCACACTCGCGCCATGCGAGACCGGGTGATGCTTTCTTGCGGGATCGGGACGTTGGCCCTCGCCATTAAATCGTCCAGCTCGGGCAGCTTGCCGCCGGTGTACGCCCAGACGTAGACGTCCTGAAGGGCTTGCTTCAGGTCCCGGATACGCCGCTTCCGGTGCTCATTTAGCACATCCTCCGGGTAAGCGCCGTAGCGGTTGCTCATAGTGTCTCCTTACGTAGTTGGGGTGGACGTATGAAATCATACGTCCACCCCGTCTAGAGATGCAAGCCGTCAGAACCTCGGAACCGTGCCAGCCAGTGAGAGACCGCTCACAGCGCGCCGGATAGTCCCGCGAGGAACGAACAGCGACGCCTGGCCAGCGTCGCGCAGACCTAGCAGGCCCATGCTCAGCGCGTCCACCTGGTCGTCGTGGCGGCCCGACGGGAAGGCTCTCATCTCCGAGATGAGTTCATTCACCCACCCGTTGCCGGGATCGGAGGGGTGAGGCAGGTAAACGCTACCGGACTCGATCTCCGGCGTCACGGCTCGGGCCCGGACCTCCTTGGACGAGCGCGGCTTGACCGGCTTGATGCCTGCCACTTTCTTGCGCAGGACGTCGATCGCGGCCGTACCGTTAGCCGCGTCCTCCACGAGGCGCTGGTGGACGAAGGAGCCGCCGGGGGAGGCCTTGTCGTCCAGGTCGCCGGCGCTGCACCAGCGCAGCATCTTCTCCAACGTCTGCGTGAAGGACCACTGCCCGCGCTGCTGCGCGATTAGGAACCGGTCAGGGCCCTGACGGCACCAGCGCTGCCCGACGGCGTAGTCCGACGTCGAGGCGCCCTTGAACGTGAGGTCCCACGAGTCGAGCCACTGCCCGCGCTCCAGCCGCTCGCGAGGCAGGAGGATGATCGAGTCGTCGCCCTCCTTGACCTTGGATGGGTCCGTCGTCCAGAACCGCAGCCAGCCGAGGTTGAAGATCGAGCCGTCGGCCGGGACGGGATTCTGTTGGTACAACGCCTCCCACATGTACGACCCCACCGAGCGCTTCAGCGAGTCCCAGCGCTCCAGGGCCTCCTCCCGTGTCTCCTCCGTGAGGGGGCTGTAGAGCGGGTCCCCGGGCGCTCGCCCGAGAGGGTCGTCCTCCTCGGCGATGGCGGGGAAGATCACGTTCTCCCACTTGCTGGCGTCGGGGTTCTTGGCGGGGTTCAAGAGCCTACCGATGAAGTCGTCCTCGTGCCAGCGGGTGGCGATGGCGATGCAGAGGAACGGAGGCTCAAGGCGGGTGACGGCGTTGGCCTGCCACCAGTCCCAGATGGCCTCGCGCTTGGACTCGCTGTGCGCGTCGGCGAAGTCCTTCACGACGTCGTCCATGAGCATGACCTTAAAGCCGAGACCGGTAATCGACTGGCCCGGGGCCGAGCGGGACACGATACCGCCGCCCCGCGTCGTCTGCCACTCGCTCACAGCACCAGCGTCACTGGCGATCTTAATGCCCCACTTCTCCCCGTCCTCCTCGACGAAGCGCCGAACCTGCCGGCCCCACGCCGTAGCGAGCTGCGGCGAGTGGGAGATGAGGCCGATCTTCCAGTCTGGGTGCTGGCGCAGCAGCCAGATCGGCAAGTTGATCGAGGTCAACGTGGACTTGCCCATGCGCGGCGGCATGGAGATCGTCATGTAGCGGTTCTCGCCCGCCTCGACGGCGCGCACCGCCGCGGTCAGGCGGTCGGAGAGATACTGGATGTGGGGGCGGCCTGCGTAGGCTTCATCGAGCTGCTGAGCGCTCTCCAGCGGGCTAGCAGCCTGGCGGTAGGTCGGGTCGTGCGGGTACGGGGCGCCTGCGTGAGGCTTCCCGTCGCACGAGGGGCGGCCGCACTTAGGCTGCTGCTCCAGCCACGCCTGGCGCTTGATGAGCGCCTCCAGCTCCTCCTCCAGCTGGGCCGGGGTCATCTCCCACGGCTCCAGAGGCTTCTTCACGCGTGGCATAAGCAACTCCTATCGCTGGGGTGGTCTCTCATATGGATACAGAATACCGCCACCCTCATGCCGGGGGTGGCGGTATTCTGCCCCGATGTCCCGAGGTCGACTCTACTGCTTGGGATCGATCACCTCAACGTCTGCTGGGCCTACGTCTACGAGGCCCTGCTCGCGCTTGCGGCGCTCGACCTCTGCGACCAGCTGCTCGATCCTCGACGTCGTGGCCGACGCCGTCATCTCGGCCAGGTTCGAGGAGACCTCGATCTGCACCTTGGCCGAGTCAGTCCCGGCGCCGGCAGCCTCCCGCTCGATGCGCGCCGCTACGTCCATCATCTGGACGATCCCGTTGGCGCTCATCCGGGAGATCCGGTCCTCGGTGAGGCTGTCGAGCCACATCTCGGCCTTCTCCAGGGCCTTGCGTCCGAGGGCCCGGTGGCGGTCCCCCATGGCTATCCGGTATCGGACGAGCTCGTTCGCCTCGTTCTCGGCCATGTGCCTGTCCCACGCCTCGACCCGCTCCCTCCACGACCACCGGGCCGAGTAGGAGTTGCCGTTGGGCGCGTCCCGGACCCGGCGGCGCTCCATGTCCCGGTAGGCCTTGAACGAGGCGTAGGCGGCCTCGGTCTCGCCGTCCTGGCGTTTCCAGATTGGTCGGGTGTAGTCCAGCGGGGCGGGCTTGCGCGGCGCCGGCGGCTTCGCGGTAGTCACAGCCCCTCCAGTGCCGATCTCCAGTCCTGGGAAGGTGCCAGGGACTGGTTCACGAGGGCGCGAGCCAGGTCCTGGGCGAATGTCGTGGCGAACTCCTCGCTCCAACCCTGCTCGCGGACCATGCGCGTACGGATGCCGGCGCAGGCCGCCGTGATGGATAGGACGGTGTCGCCCGCGGCCATCAACGCTCCGCTAGCATCAACCAACCCGCTATCAGGCTGCTCCGGGATATCGTCAATCACTTCGCTTGCTGCGGTACTCATGCAGTAGATCCTCTCTCTCCTGTCGCTTCATCTGGTCGACCATGATCCGATATACGCGGGCCACGGTCTTGGCGTGCCAGCACGACGCCCAGCGCGAGTTCTGTCCGTGCTTGCAGGTACACGTGAACCTTGGGTACCCGTGATCCGACTTCAGCACCACGTGGTGGAACTTCCTTCCATCCCTGCCCCGGACCTCTCCCGAACCGCGGGCCGAGTAGGACCGCACCCACCAGACGCGGGGGTTCGTCTCGTCCTGGTAGACGGCTCCCGAGGTCCAGGTATCGCGGGCTGCCTTCAGCTGGGCCCGTGACATCTGCTCCCACTCCAGCTGGCGCACGAAGTCGAACTCGGTGTTCGTCAGCCTAGCCCTCGCCACTGAGATCACCTCCAGCGCCAGTGACCGGGTACATGCTTGACAGGGTTGAGCCTGCCAGAGCCTCGCGCACCGCCCACTCGGCCTCATCTGCGTCCAGGACAGTGCAGGCGGCTCCTCCGGCGGCACGCACTCGACGGATCTGTCGAACCTGCTCGACCGATGTACGGGCCAGCGCGTGCCTCCGCGACTCGCCAGGCTTCTGGTGCTTGACCTCCAGGAAGATCAGACGGCCCTCAACACAGCACAGCACGTCAGGAATACCGGCCTCCATGTAGACCGAGCCGTGCATCTTCCAGGTAACCGAGCCCGGCCAGACCTGAGCTATGCGGCGGCGGATGGCGTCCACGACGCCGCTCTCCTTGCTAGCCATGTCACTCCTTTCGTCTATGGGGCGGCCCCCGCCGGAGCGGGGGCCGTCGTTCATCGGACCTCAGAGGCCCAGGTCGTCGATGTCCAGATCGTCCACGTCGATCTCGACAGCGTCCTCCTCAGCCGGTGCGGCCTTGGCGGGCTCCTTGGCAGCGGCGGCGGGGACCTCGCCGATCTCGTCCTCGCCCGCCATCGGGTCGTCCGAAGGCTCGTCCTTGGCAGGCTTGGTAGCGCGAAGGTACTCGCGCACCTCGCTCTTGACCTTGCCGTTGTAGGGCTCGCCGTCCTCCACAAGGATATCGACTGGACGGCCGATGAGGCTGCGGGGGTTGAGCGCGATCTTCTTCTTGGCGATCTTGACGCCGAGGGCCTGGAGGAAGGCAGCCGATCGGAACATCGCCTTCTCCGTCTGCGGGAGGCGGTCAATGATCTGCTGGCCGGCGTGCGGGCCCTCGGCGATCTCCAGGTAGATGACGAACATCGTGTTTCCGGCCTTGGAGGTCGTCTCCTCGAAGTCGGAGACCTCGGCGTGGTAGGTACCGGGGGCGACGTGGGCGGTGGAGGTGTCCTTGTAGTTGGTGAAGTCGAAGGTCAGAGCCATGGTTGTTTCTCCTGTGAGGTTGGGTTACTGGAGTCAGTTGTCGGACTTGTCCGACTTGGCGGCGGGCTTGCGCTCCGGTACTCCGCCCACTCCGAGGAAGCGGGAGAGCTTCTCCAGAGTCACGGGGTGGTCGCGTCCGAGGACGGGCGGGACCTTCCCGCGAAGGTTGTAGGGGATACGGGCCTTGGTCCCGTACTCCGGGTCGGTGCCGAAGCGCACGATGTGCTTCAGCGAGGGGCCGTCATCGCGGCCGGTGTTGTCGAGGTCCTCCTCGACATCGGCGTAGATGATGTAGTTCGGGGTGGCGCGGATGATCGACTGGGCGCCGCGCTGGACGTCCGGCGAGCGGCGCACGCCGCCGTTGATCTCGTCCTCGACCATCTTGACCTGAGCCGTCATGACGACGTGCATCGGCTCGGGGCGGTTGCCGTCGGCGAGGCCGTACCAAAAGACGGCCGTGTCGGTCATGATGTCGAGGGCCTGCCCCCACGTGCGCTGGTCGGCAGGAGCGGTGCCCTGTTTGATCTCACGCACCGCGGTCTCTGAGAAACCGGTGAGGTAGCGCATCGTCATCTTCTGAAGGGCGGTGAGGCTGTCGAGGATGACGGCCTTGTAGCCGTGGCCCCCCTTGTCCAGGCTCCAGAATATGTCGTCCAGAGCGGTGACGCTCTCGGGGCGCACCACGTCGATGTTCTTGGCGTATGGGGCGTTCTTGAAGGACTGGGTCCCCTTCTCCCCAGGGAGGTCGATGAACAGGGTCTTGCCCATCGTGGCGACCGTCGAGGCGAGAGACGAGTTGTGGGTGACGATGTAGTCCTCTGTGACGTAGAGATTGCGGGGAGAGTCTACTGCGATGCACAGCCCCGTAGTCAGTCCTACTGGCTCGACGGAAACCACTCGCCGCTTCTCGTTGTACTTGGACGTCCTCGCGTTCCCCGCCCACCGGCAAAACCGGAACGGGTTGTGCGGGGTAGTGAGGCCCAGAGCCCACGTACCGTCAGTCTTGTGCTTGTGGATGTTGGCCCCGATTCCGAGAGACCAGCAGAGCCTCTGAACGTCCTTCACCAGCCGCTCGGAGGTCGAGTGGTAGAGGCGCTGCCCCTTGCCGGAGAGACGTCCGTCCCCGTCAAACAGACCTGCCAGCAGGTCCGTCCGCTGCCGAACGGAGGCCCGTAGGTAGACCTCGGGGATGAACTTCTGCCCCGACGGGACTCGCAGGCCGAGACCCTCCAGGGCTGCCTGAAGGGCGCCTCCCCTGAACCGTATCCTAGGAGTGTTGTTCTTCGGGAACTCTCGGACGTAATCGAGGTCCTTGATGCGGGGAAGGAGGCCTTCCACCACCGATTCCTCGCCCTTCGTCCAGGTAACGGCGCGGCCGTGCAGATACCCATCTGCCAGCAAAGCGCCCAGCAGGTAGGGGTCTACGGGAAGGTCAGCTTCCGGGTGCTGCGCTGCCGACATGCGCGGGATCACGTATCCCGGTCCTCCCGAGAGGAGCTTTCGGTGAAGCTCTTCTGTATTCACTACCTTGCGACCTGTGCACTTAGCTTCCACCTCCCACAGGTGGTCGCCATCCGCGAGGACGCTTGCCCCGTCGTTGAGCACAACCTTGTAGGTCTCGCGCTCGACCTCTGCTGACTTTCCGTATACCGGGTAGGGCTTCCCGTCCACGCCGATCACCTCGGAGCCGATCTCCAGGTTCTCGATGTTGACCCATCCTCCGGGGGTGAGGACTCCGGTCCCCAGTGGGAGACGCTTGCCTCCTCCCTGAGGCCCGAGGATCAGCCACCGACCATAGTCGGCTGCCTCCTCGTTCACGTCAACGATGTTGACGCCGGCGAAACTGGTCATTGAATTTCCTTTCGCTGTCTGGTGGATGACTTAACTGTAGGTGTATGCGGGCGGGCATCACAAGCCCGAAAGGCTACCTGCGCTGTGAGACGGCTCACGGTAGCGCAGGCCGTACTCCTCCGGCGCGTACTCCCCGCCCGGCCCGCCGACCATATGAGCACGGCACAGGTCGGAGAACTCACAGAACTGGCACGCAGCCTTCCCGAAGTTGCGGGGAGCCTCCCCGCGGCGATCTGCGCGGACCCTAGTACGGGAGATGTCCGAGCACGTGTCGGCCGCTGCCTGAAGGTGCGAGCGCACGAGGTACGGGCTGACCGGAGTCAGGTGCCTAGCGAACCACTGCGAGGTGGCCTGAGGTGAGGCCAGGCGCTCGATCTCGGCCTCCGCTGCCGTGTAGACGCCTGCGGCGCTGCCGTCTTTCTTCATTCCCTCAAAGGGGACGCCGTCGGCGCACCACTCGAGGTACGTCCTCAGGTCGTAGTCCTTGACCGACGCGCTGAGCTTGCCGGCCTTCGTGATCTTGGGCGTCTTCGGCGCCTTGGACCGTACGCGGTCGAAGGCGACGGCGCGGGGACGTGGCACCCCCCACTCGTCGCACAGGGGGCTGAGGCCCCACGCGTAGAGCTGGACCTGACTGTCCATCATCTCGTCCAGGCTAGTGACCTGGCCGAGCGTGCCGGACGTCTTGCAGTCACGGACCACGACGATTCCGCGCTTGCGGTCCTGGTAGACCTCGTCCGCGTAGCCCCAGAGCGTGACCCCGGTGCCGGGGATCTCGCGCTCCCAGCGCTGCTCGACGGCGAGGACGGACTCGTTCTCGGAGTCCTCGGCCCACCGCTCCCGCCACTCGGCGTATACGTGGGCGAGGCGCTGGGAAAGGGGCTGGCCCAGCCACTCCAGCCAAGCCTGCCGAGCCGCCTCGCCTAGGCGGTCCCAGTAGTCTCTGGAGGCGGAGATGATCTCATCAGGTGAGACGGTGCCTGGGAACGTCGGGCCGGTGTCCGTGGTCTGGATCTCCTCCAGGCCGACCTTGAGCGTGCCCTCGGCACGGCCCTTGTCCAGCCGGTCAGCGGCCCGCACGGCATGGAACCACGACCCGAAGTCGAGGGCAGGGGTGACTTCAGAACGGGCGCGGCGCAGGCCGTCTATGTAGCGGTACTTCCACGCCTGGGGGCAGCGGCGATGGAGCGTGAGGGAGGAGTAGGTGGCCTTCTCGGCCGTAATGACGTCCTCCTCTGGACGCTGGGTGGGACTCATTGGGCTTACCTATCGTCGTAGATGTGGCTCATAAGGGCCTTCTCCAGGTCCGTGCGGTCCTGGTAGGCCTGGAAGACTAGGTCGTCCACGGTGTTCGGTGCAAGCGCGTACCAGAACGTGGTGGAGCTCCTCTGACCGAGACGGTTGAGGCGGTCGCGGGCCTGGACGATGTCGTCACGCTGCCAGGGCAGCGAGGCGAAGATGGCGTTCCTGGCCGTGACCAGCTCGTTCACGGCGACCGACAGGGTCTTGATCTGGGCGACGATGACGAGACGCGCCGGGTCGTCGGACCCGAAGCGCTGGCGCATGGCAAGGCGGTCCTCCGGCTTGGTGGAGCCGTCTATCCGCAGGACCGTGGTCCGCTTGTCGGCGATCTCCTCCTCCAGGGACTTCAGCTCATAGGTGAAGGACCCGAAGACGACGATGCGTCGCTCATCCTCCAGCGTGTCGTGGATAAGGGAGGCGATCGTCTTGGCCTTGGACCGTCCGATCTCGCGGACCCTCCCCTCGTCGTCCGGCAGGTGGCCTGCCGTGATCTGACGAAGGCGCGTCATCTGCACGAGGCGGCTGGCCGCGGTGGCCGAGTCCCCGTCTCCGGCCTCCCTGGAGTCGTCCTCCTCGCGGAACTCGACCTGGAGCCTCGTGCGCATGTCCTCGTACGCCTTGAGTTCCTTCGGACTCAGCGCGACAGGGAGGACGGCGTCAACAGCGTCCGGCAGGTCCAGGCACTCCTCCTTGATGGCGACCGATGAGCGCTCCCCCATGATCTCCTCCAGGCGGTCCAGGTTCTTGAAGCCGACGACCTCGTGCCCCATGTACCCGCCCATCTCGGCGTAGTCCTCCTTGAAGTGCTTGAACGTCGCCACACGGCGCTCGCCGTTGGGCTGCACCCGGCCGAAGGCTCTCGGGTCGAGGAACCGCCACTGTCCGTAGACGTCGAGCGGGCTGTGCGGGATGACCGTCCCGGTCAACCCGATCCGGCGCTCAACCCGTGAGCCGATCCGTCCCGCCAGGCGAGATGCGTTGGAGGAGACGGACTTGATCTTGTGCATCTCGTCGATCACGACGAGGTCGGGATCGAAGTCGGTGACGGCGCTGAGCACGACGTCGGCCATCGTCTTGGAGCCGACCTGTCGGCGCTGGGAGAGCGTGTCCAGGTTGATCGCCTCGATCGCGAGGCGGGGCTTGGAGTCCCCGAGCACGTCGGGTCCGACCTTGGCCGCCATCTTCCGGTCTAGCTCGACGCCATCTCGCCGGGCGGCCAGCGCCCAGGCCCGATTCGCGTGAAGTGCGCGGACGTCATCTCCCGCGCCGCGACCCTTGCCGCCTGTGACTTTCTTAGGCATCTTCCCGCCGCGAGAGCGGAGAGCCTCGACTCGCTGCATGACCGAGCCTCCGAGGGCTTCCGCCCAGACGTTGACCTGAGGGCTGACCCACTTTGGGGCCTGGAGTGCCCACTGATCGACGGCGGCGAGGGGGCCGATCACGAGGACTCGGGCCTCCCGGCGCGGGGAGGCCAGCGCCAGCAGGGAGCAGTAGTCTAGAGTAACCGCGGTCTTCCCCGTGCCCGGCTCCATGAGGAGCGCGCCGACGCCACCGCAGGCAATGAGCTTGGCCAGTCCCCGCTTCTGGTGAGCGAATCGGGGCGGACCTCCGAACTCGAACTTAGCCATGCTCCTTCTGCACCCTCTCCAGCAGATCAGTCACGTCGATCGGCTCCCAGTCGAGGATCAGGTCGAACTCGGGATCCAGAAGCCAGCTGGGGGCGACTCCAGGCTGCATCTCCGGATCAACGGGGTAGTAATAGGGATCCCCGTCAGAGTCGTAGTGGAGCGCGAAGATGCCGAAGACCCTCCCGTTCTCGTCAGCCTGCGTAGACCTCCGGCGAGCATCTTTGACGTAGATCAGCCCGCAGCTGGGCCAGGACTCCTTCAAGAGGGATCCGTCCTGAAACTGGAGGGGAGATCCCTCCTGAGCGGCCGGGTATAGCGCGCCCTCGTCGATAGGGATCTTGACCTCTTCTGCGCTATCCTCGGAGCTCCCGGCCTTCTCGGCGTACAAGATCCCGCTCTCCAGCGCGGTCCCGTTCCCGAGGACCTTCCACCAGCAGTCCCCGTGGTAGATGATCGCGTCGGCGATGATGTCGATGCCGCGCTTGAGCGCGATGTACTGCCCCAGGGCCTGCACCCTCGAGTAGTCGGCGCTGTCGATAGCATAGTGGTGAGTGCTCATGAGTTCTCTCCCAGGTGTAGTGCCGCGGCCTTCTCAGCCTCCGCGAGGATATGCTCCTGACGTTTCTCCTCCGGGATCCTCAGCAGGTCCTTGCGGCGGTCGTGGATGTCGGTCAGGTAACGGACGTACTCCCCGACGAGCTCGGCCTTGGTCCGATCGCGGCCGACACGCCGGCTCGGGACGTAGGAGATAGGCTTCTTGCCCTTGACGGCCAGAATGTCGCCGTCCTTAATGTCGCCGGTAGGGGACGCCTTCACGCGGCGCATGATCTCCTCAGCGCTTACGATGTGCCGGCTCACCTGCCCTCCTTCTGTAGGTCTTGATGATAAATGCTATAACTTTCAGAACTGTTCTCACAGGTACCTCCCCTCGGGATCGAGACGAAGGCGCCCTCGCGGATCGAGTAGGTCAGCTCCCGACCACCCCGGCGCCCGGCCTTAAGGGCCTTGGCCCAGTAGACGATGGCCTGCGGAATCTCCAATAGCACCCAGAGGCCCCATGCGATGCCGAGGGCGGTGTCGTCCTTGATTAGAGGGTGCATGATCATGACGAAGACGGTTGCTCCCGCCACCCAGCACAGGCGGTGCAGGGCGCGGTTGGCATATACGGCGTCAGTTGAGGTAAGCGTGTAGGTCGAACGCGCTGGGCTCACGGTGTCTCCTAGGTGCTGAGGGCGGGAGTTAAGCGACTCCGCAGGAGCAGTACTGCTCCGGCTTCTCGCAGCTGGGGCAGTACCGGTCCCCGGTCCACGGGTCCTCCAGGACCCCGGTCAGGCTGTACTCCCGGTAGGCACGGGCGAGGGCCTTCTCGTCGGCCACGTACATCTCGTTGCGGTACGCCTCCCACTGTGCCCGGCGCTTGCGCTGCGCTCTCGTGGAGCCTTTGCGTTTCATTTCAGTTCTCCTCCGTCCTAGGGGTTGTTCCGGGAATGACTTAAGCCTACGCGGCACGTATGCCACGATGCAAGCCCAGTAAAGGGATACCCCAGTGGCGTAAGTCACTGGGGTAGTTTCCGCGGAGATTTCGCCGATTTGCGGGCTAGTCACCGAGGTAGTGGGCTAGAATCGTCTGCACGGTCTTCCGCTCCCCTCCGACATAGACAGTTGCCTCCGTCTGATAAAGGTGCCAGCCGCGCTCGGACAGCATGGCGCACGCATCAAGGATCTCCCCGAGCCCTCGCAAGCCGAAGGACGCGATGGTGATGTCGGGGACATCGTTATGGCGCAGCAGGGTCTCGATCGCCTTCCAGTCATTCAGGCTCCGGACACGGTAGCCGCGGTCGAATACGGGATGGGCCGATCCGCCCTCCTCCCAGGCCCTCTCGAACGCCTCCTCAGGCGTCAGGAGGGGCAGGCCGCCGAAGTCACGCACTTGAGCCCTCGCTCTCCTTGTCATTGCTAGTATCGCCCAGGTCCCGCTCCTCCGGGCCGTCCTCGCCTACGGCGACCAGCGTGTACTGATTCCCTCCACGGCCTCTTACGGCCATGATCCAGCCGCGCGAAATCAGGCGATCCAGGGTCGCCTTGGTCCTCGCGCGAGGGAGGTCGTCGTCCACGAGGGCGTACAGGTCTCGCGAGTTCAGCTCGACCCCTATCTCCCCGCGGAACGCTCCGATGATCGTGTCCTCATCGTCCTGACGCTGGGCGATCTTTTCCATGACCTTAGACATGTCGGTGAAGTCGAGCTCGACCCGCCGCGCGGAGTCGTTCACATCCTCGCCATCTGCGTTCAGGATGCCTCCCCCTCCTGAGGGCATGCGGCGCGGGGGCGTAATTACGAGGGACGAATGCCCTTCAGTCCGGCTGTCCAACGTTACGACGCCGGCCACCTGAGCCTTTCCGCGACCTCCGACCTTCTGGGAGTGGGCTCGGACCTGTCCGGGCCGGTCCTTCAGGACGACTAGCTCCATCTCGCCGACGTCGCCGGGCATGGGCTGCTTGATCGGCCACACCTGAAGCAGCGTGCCTTGCACCATGGCGACCTTGTGCTGGGAGCCGATCGGCATGGAGCCCTTTTCAGCGCTCTTGGCCTGGTGGTCGATGATGATGACGGTCGAGCGTCCGTTGCGCGTCAGGCGCTTCAGCCACGACGTGATGACGTCTGTGCTCACGGCGTCGTTCGCGTCCAGGCCGTGCAGGCCGTAGAGCGCGGTCATACCGTCGGCCACGATGATGTCCGGGTCGAGGGACTGGAGCGCCATGTCGAACTGGTCCTGAGCGAACTCGCCGGACTTGGTCGGCTGGTCCTTGCCCCACTTGTTGCGCTGCATGTCGGCTAGCGGGCCCTCGGGGCGGATGTAGGAGAACTGGGCCCTCAGGTCGTCGTCCATGGCGCCGAGCAGTCGCAGGCGGTTCAAGGTTTGTACGGGCTCATCCTCAAAATCCAAGTAAAGAGCGCGACCGCCGGCCTCGATCTCCTGAAGGCAGATCGCCATGGCGATCCACGACTTGGCCGACTCCGAGGACCCGAACAGCATGTTCACGCGCCCCCTGTACATGAGGCAGGCGCCGTCGTTGCGGCGGCAGACCTCAGGATCCGGTACCTTGAGCTTACCGGTCAGGTAGGGCTCCAGGTCGACGGGGCTCCAGGACGAGGGGCGGGCATCCAGCGGATCCAGGTCCTCTAGGACGTCGTTCACGTCATCGTCCGAGGCCGGGGTGCCGTCTTCCAGCGTCTCCGGAGCACTGTCCCCAGTAGCAGGCCGCCCCAGTGCGGGACGGATGGACCCCAAAGACCTCGGCTCGGAGGCATCATCACCGTCAACGAAGGTCGGCGCCGGCGCTGACTCGTCGAGCTCGATCTTCAGGCCATCCCACTGGTGCGCCCACGGAGGCTGCCAGCCAGGCACGTCCCCGGCCACGTCCGGCACGAAGCCGGCCACGGACTCAGCATCGCGGACGATACGCTCGACGACCTTCACGCTCTCCTCCCCGATGTACTCGGCCAGGCGGGTGAAGCCAGTGGCCTCCCCGCCCTCCCGGAGGCGGCGCTTCGTAGTGTAGATCGCCTCACGCTCGCGCTGCTCGGCGCCGTCCTCGTCGTGAGTGGCCTGGGCGAGGGTGCGGATGACAAGGCCCGCGTTGCGCTCCCAGAACGGGTGCACGGTCTGCGAGTCCCCGTAACGGAGGAGCCCGCCAGCAAGGGCGACGTAGGCGTCGTGGCGCTGGCCGGGGCCCGGCCAGGCGTCCAAGAGGACGGCGCACAGCCCAAGGAGGGTTACCTGGGCCAGAAGCTCGGTGCCGTCAACGATGGCCGGGCCCTCGTCCCCACCCCAAGGCTCGCCCTCCCACTCGTAGGTCTCGGCCGTGGCGGGATGGATCGAGGGGGGCACAATGGTCTGAGAACCGGTAGTGCGGATCTCGACCGATACGCCGGAGCCTCTTCCAGACACGTCTGGGATCTTGAGGCGGCGCGTTGGTGGCAGCGTGCCTGGCTTGGCGCGGTACCAGTAGTGCGACCTGCGCGAGGTCTCCCGGCCGTGGACCGCTGCCGTACAGGGCAGCAGGTACGACTTGAGCCGCTGCGCGGCCGGGTGGTCGAGGTCGACGTCGATCAGGTCGCCCGACGCTTCGCCGAGGAGAACGCCAAGGTTAGTCGAGCCGCCAGCCGTGTACTCCTCGAAGGCCTGTCTTACGGCGGCCTCGCCCTCCCCGGTGTCAGTCGTCGGGTCTGGCCAGCGGATCTTCGTCCAACCAGCCATCGTCGGCCCCTTGGAGTGGCGAAGGATGGGCAGGGGCGTCAGCCCCCTGCGGTAGGCGTCGAGAGCGGCCTCTACGACGGCCGCGTTGTGCTGTTCAGTGGTGCTCATGGGTCCTGGGGTTGCTAAGGTGGGTGAGGGGTAGGTAGATGCCCTCAAACCGGCGGCCGGTAGTCAGCCGGTCACCGGTTTGAGGGGTTGTCTGGATTGGTGAAGGTGGTCCGATGGGGGGTCACCTTGATCCCCGAAGGATGTGGAGCCAGATCGAGCTCGCGATTCCCGTACGCCTCCATGAGGCGCGCTAGGACGATCCTGGGCTGCAGGCCCTGGCGCTCTGCCCGACGGATGACTCTCTCCCAAGTAGCCTCTCCCATCGTGAAGGTAACCGACTTGCGTGGGCCTGAAGGGTTGCCCGGCTTCCGGCCGAAGTCGATCGATGTGGGGGCATCCAGCGGCGAGAACCGTTGGTCAAGATCTGGGCGGTCATCCTTGTACGGGACAAGCTTGTCCTTGCCGGGGCGGGGCATGTCATCTCCTCTGTCGGGTGTATGCCCCGCATACACTACCCGAAGGGTATTAGAACCTCAAGGGCTCTGAGGGCCGATCTCTCGGCAAGCGGTCACCGCGTCCCGCGGTGTGGAAGTCCATTCTTTACGAAGGCTCATGGAGCGTTGACTACGCGCTCGGGCGAATCACATGTCTCAGATTCCCGCATTCGTCGCCGGTGGGCTCGCTGTCATACCCCACCGATCCGGAAGAGGCGGTTCACGTCGCTCGGACAGCTCCTAGCCTCCCGTCCCGACTTTCCCAAACAGCAGCGATGAGAGGGTCTATCGGGTCGATTGGCTAAGGTATCCGAGGAAGCGTTTCAGCGGGGAACTCCTTGCGGAGCAGCTTCTCCCCACGTTCCGGGACCTGTCGACTGCGCCACGAATCGCGTTTCCGGTTGTCCTCCGGTCCCCGTCCCCCTCTCACCGCTCAGTGAGTGCTTCTCGGCGAACCTCGGGGCCTTCAGCCCGCGGTCCTACATCCTCACCGGGGCCAGAGACTCGTTTGGCGGCCCTACCCCTGACTATGAGACGGGGCTACGGGGAACACACAAGGCCTTTCCCGACGCCGGTGGTGATGATTGGCGGAATCCAGTTATCCAGGCCGTGCGGGCCTTGTAGCGGCGGTCGACTTGTCTTGAAGCCCTCGGCTGATCCCCCGAGGCTGCCCCGTCCGTCCAGGCCATCGCGTACTCGCAAAGCCTCCCAGCTGACTGGGTATCTCTACCGCCTCGGGTTAGTTCCTCTGTCCGGAAAGGAACGTCCGCCGCCGGCTTGCGGCGGCCAGTCCGGGGAGTTTCGCCCCTCGGCGGTGATGGGTCCATCAAACCCCAATCAGGGAGCGAATGCAAGTCGGGGAGGCCATTTCTTGTCGTGAGTGTCGTCACATTTGCGCGGGGCGGCGCCGCAGCCCTTCCCGGGACGAAGGTGTGGTTCACGCCTAGGCGCAGCCGGAAATTCCTCAGAAGCCGTATAAGCCCTTCTGAGCGCCTTTCTGGGCCGGACCCTTCCGGGAGTGCGGGGACGGGGTAAAAGTCCGTCAGAAGCGCTTACATGTCCTCTGAGAGGCATGTGCGGGCCCGTCCCCGGCACGGGGATGCACGGGGATGCACGGGGCGCGTCCGCTGGGCGGCTCGCCGTCGGAGCCCGCGGTCGCCGAGAGGCCCGAGGGGCGGGCGTGTCGACCGAGCGCAGCGCAGCGGAGCGAGCCTCGACACGGCGACCCGAGGAAAGCCTCTCCGCCTGGGACCGAAAACGCCCGAGGACCCGTGGGGCGACCGGCGCCCCAGCGCCGCAGCGCCCTGCACGGGGACACCGGGCGGGTGAAGGTCCCCCGGCGCCGGCGACGGGCGGAGCCCGGCCAGCCTTTGGACCGGGGTTCAAAGACCCGACCCCGAAGCGGAGCGAGGGGTCGGGTCGGAACCGGCAACGGGTGAGGAAACGGCATCGGCAGCGGATGTGACCTGGCTCATATATACACATATATTCCACTACCCACACAACACGAGCGCCCCCGGGTCTCCTCCCCCCTGACTCCGTCAGGGGAGGAGACCGGGGGCGCGAGTGTGTGTGGGCGCGCGCGGGCGCGCGTGGTGGCACTTTCCGGGGCGCATTGCAAGTGCAAAACGGTGACGTTGTTCACGGAATATGGGTTTAAAAGTTAGACAATCATCACACCCAGATCCGGGAATACAGGGCCGACACGCCGATAGACCCCAGTAATGGAGCCGAATCCGGCAACGTCGGGGGCGCGGCACGCCCGAGTCAAGGATGACCATGTAACTTGGCATACACTTTTTGACATAAGTATTAGTTACCCTCCCGACCGTGCTTAACCCGCTGTGACCGGGGTTACTTTCTCACTATGCGGACAACTGTCTCAGAATGTGGCGCGGGGTCTGGGACGTGATTCAGGGCACACAAAAGGGCCCAGCCGCGATGGCTGGGCCCTTCGGGAAGGGGCTCAGGCGTCCTTCGGAGCCCTCGTGTAGGGGGTCTTGTTACGGGCTGGGCGGCGCGCCCCGGTCCTCGTCACCGTCCCCGGGAAGGTCGGGTCCAGGCGGCGGGCCCTGCGCAGCCAGGAGTCCACGGTGTAGACGCTGCGGCCCAGCTCCTTGGCGATATCGGTACGGGTCTTACCCTCCTCGATCAGCTTGCGCAGCGTCTCGACGGGCGCTCCTCGGTAGGCGTTGCCCCCTCGTGCGGGCTTCTCGGCCCTCTCAAGCACGTTTGCGGCGATTTCGCAGAGGGTCCGGTGGGGGACACTGTCAGGGAAGCGAACGCCCGTATCTGGGCGGCACAGGAGGTTTACGACGTGGTAGCGGCCGCCGGAGTCCGGCTCGTCGGTGATCTCGACCCAGTACTCGATCTCGTTCTTCGTGTCCCGGACCTGGGCGGCGGGGCGGCCCTGGATCGTGGCCTTGCGGGCGGGGTAGGTGCGAAGCGCGTTGCGCATGGTGTCTCCTAAGGTGCGGTGTGATACAGGTCTCTTGGCGAGTTGGGAATAGGCATTAACCGTTGCAATCACTGAGTATTCCCGGATTCTGAGTTTTGAGACGTATGTCTCAGGAGATGCGGGGTGAAAGTGTGATGCACATCTCCGAGAATGTGGGAATACAGGACTTTTCCCAGCGTTTCCAGCGTATTCCCGGTTTTGAGGTTTTGAGACGTAAGTCTCAATCAGACGGCTGGAAGCGGGTCGTCCTCGTCGTGCAGGTCGTGCACGCCCCAGCGGGTGCCTGCCGAAGGGCCCGCCACGATCGGCACGTCCATCTGGCAGTCGAGCGGGCGCAGGAACGTGTTGACGTCCTCCATCCGGCGCTTGCACTCGATGAGGATCTCCTGCCAGCGGTCCTCTGGGACCTCGATGCAGATCTCGTCGTGGACGGTGGCGACCACGTGCGCCCCCTCGACCTTGGGGAGCGGGTAGCCGGGCAGGGTCCCCATGATCGAGGCGGCCGCCATCTGCATGAGGTCCGAGCCGAAGCCCTGCACAGGGCTGTTCAGGGCGTTGCGCTCGGCGTGGGAGGACTTGAACGAGCTCTTCGAGTACAGGTCGCTCAGCCACTGCGTGCGCCCGATGGGGGAGGTCACATAGCCCCGCTCGTAGGCGCGGCGCTTGGCGCGCTCGTGCCACTGGCGCATGCCGTCCCACATCTCGAAGAAGGCGCTGTGGACGGCCTGTGCCTCGGCCAAAGTGAGAGAAACATCATAGGCAGTGGCGGCGTAGGACTGGAACCCTCCAGGGCTCATGCCGTAGAGCAGGCCGAAGTTGCCAGCCTTAGCCCGCTTACGCTCCAGGCTGGTCACGTCCTCGGGTGCCTTGCCAGCGATCTTCGCGGCGAGGAGCCTGTGAAGATCGTCACCTCGCTGGAACGCCTCGATCATGGGCTGAGAGCGGGAGATGAAGGCAGCCACACGCAGTTCGACCTGGCTGTAGTCAAGATCCAGCAGGACGTGTCCGGGTCGGGGGATGAAGGCTGGCTTGAGCCTGGCCGATATCTGCTGGACGTTCGGGTTGCTCGAACTTAATCTTCCCGTGCGGACAAACCCCACGTTGTAAGTGGCGTGGATCACGTTGTTTGGGTCGCGCAGCTCCAGCCACGAGCGCAGGAACTCGAGCGTCTTCGTAGCGTCGCGGTGGCGCAGGAGTGCGTCGGCGGCGGGGCTGCCCTGGCGCTGCTGTGCGATAAGGACCGCCTTGTTCCACTGGGCGTTGCCGGAGTCCGTGCGCGCCGTCACCCGCAGGTCGCCGGCCTCGATGGCCTGGGCTACGAAGCCCTGGAACCACTTCGACGTCGCGGCGGTGGTCACGCCGTCCTTCGCCGGCGCCGGAGCCGGGGCGGTCCCGTACAGGTCGAGGATGTCCTCGCAGGCCTTCAGGCGAAGGGCGTCCATCTCCTCGATCTTGGAGTGGACCCAGTCGACGTCGAGCAGGAAGCCGCGCTGCTCCACCTTTGTGAGAGTCTTCACAGTAGGCATGGAGACGTAGGTGGCGACCTTGCCGAGACGGGCCATCTGGATGTCGTCGGAGTCGAAGGGCTCATCGTCGCCGGTGAGGAACATCTGGTCGCGGTGCTCCTCCTCGATCTTCCAGGTGTAGTAGGTGTCACGCGCTGCGTACTCGCCGAGCTGGATCAGGTCCACGCGCTCGGCAGCGCCGGGTGTGCCGAGGTCGAAGTCGTCCCACTCCTCGATCCCGAAGTCTCGGGCGGCGCGGATCTTCAGGCGGGTGCGGGCCTCGGTGTCGACCAGCTGGGAAGAGACGGTCGTGTCCCACTCGATCCGGTCGGACAGGTCCACGCCGGCCTGGGCGAAGACCCATCGGGCGTCGAACTTGATGTTCGCGTTGACGAAGGGCTTCCCGCTGCGGTTGATCTCTCGTCCGATGATCGCCATGACCTTCCTCCACGCCCCGAGCAGGGGCGAGGCCGGGTGCGAGAGGGGCACGAGGTAGGTCATCGGCTGCTCGCCGTCAAAGGTGCGCCAGTTGTAGGCACCAGCCGCCGCGCGCTCGGCGCCCGGAATGGTGAGGGAGGCCAGGACGATCCGCGCCGGGTATCCGCCGTTGGTGTCTCCGCCGGCCTCGGCGTACTCGTCCAGGCCGGTGGTCTCCAGGTCCATGACGACCTTCTGCGAGGCGTGGATGGCCGCGATGAGGGCCTTCAGGTCCTCCTTGCCCCAGACCCACGTGATCGGGCCGCAGGGCGTGTGTGAGCCTTGGGAGACCCTCCTGGCTCGGCTTACGACCTTCCCAAGGTCCATGATGCTCATGACTGCTCCTATCTGGGACGGCGGCTGCCGTCGCCGGGTGATGGGCCCAGCCTACATCTTGTGAGGTGACGGGTAAAGAGCTCACAACTTTACAAGCGTGATCTGGGCAACAGAAAACCCCACGACCTTGAACCGTGGGGTTTTCTGTGCGGCGTCGTTGCCTGGCAGGGCTCCGGCCCGCTGACTAGGCGGTGGTAATGGCTCAGAGCTCGTGCAGGAGAGAGACTAGCACGTCCTGTAGGTTACCTACCTTGTAGCTGTACTCGACGCGGTTGCGGCGGGAGTAGACCTCCATAGTCCACAGCGGCCAGCGGCCGCGCTTCTCATCGGACTCGGTGAGGGCCAGGACGAGGTCATGGCCATTCTCCGCAATGACCTGCGCGACGCCGTCCTGCTCGACGGCGTGCACGTAGCGCAGGTAGGGGCGCAGGGCGTTGGCCCAGGACTGGGCAGACACGCGGCGCTCGGTCAGTGGGTTGAAATTGCCGGGGAAGGCGAGGTGATTGGTCGATAGGGATGTCACTGGATTCTCCTATCAGTTGGCCCAGCTCATAGACGCGGAAACGCCTCTAATGACCTTTGCGTCGTCCTCAACGTAGATCTCCGCCGTAGAGCCGGCCTCGCCTGGGTCGGGGAGGTAGACCGTCGAGTAGCCGTATGCCTCTACATCCACGTCATCAGACGCCACGTAAACTGAGGCGGAGTTCAGGACCTCTACCTGCGCGCGGTCGTAGGCGTAGACGGTGGCCTCGTCGTGAGCGCGTACGGAGCTTCCTTCAGTAGCGTAGATGGTGGCCGATTCCCTAGCGATAACCACCGCCTCACCTTCCCCCGAGACCCAGACGGGGGCCGGACCGGTGGCGACTACGTGGAGACCCCTTAGAGAGTCGTCTACAGAGATTGAGCGCCCCCGCTCCCCAATGATGAGGAAGATGGAGTTGAAGTAGTCGAGATCGATACCCTCGTGCTCAGCCTTGCTCAGAGCGGCGGAGATATCCTCGGTTGAGTTGATCTTGAAGTAGTGCTCGTTCACCATTTCGGTTCCTATCTGCTGGGTGCCCGTATCTCGGACTACATCGATTGTAGGGCGGTGGGGAGGCGAGAGCAACATCTTCGCAAGTTCTAGGTGTAACTTGAGTAACTCAGGTCTCAATACGCGCAAGGGCTTGTGGAAAAGACTGGGGACAGGGATAGAATTTCCTCAGCATTCCCAACAACCCTACGATTGGAGACCCGTGAGCCCTCTGGATGAGGCGATCATCGCCAATGACGAGCTCCCCGCGCGAGAGCGCAGGACGAACGTCGACCTGGCCGAGGAGTTCAACACCTCAGAGGCTACCGTGCGCCGGCATCGGCGCGCCCTGAAGCGCAAGGGCCGCGCCGAGCTCGACCGAGATGCGTTCTTCGACCTGCCCGTCGGCGCCATTACGAAGCGTGGCAAGACGGTCCGACTCGCCGACGGCAGCTACGAGAAGGTCGAGTACCGCCCTGGCGCCCTCGAGATGGAGGAGGCCAAGCGCCTCTCCTACGAGGACCTCGAGCCTGTCTTCCGCGAGCCGCTGCTGCCCAAGGTGACCGATCCGTCCGGCCCGATTGAGTCGACCCCCGTCGTCTGCATGGCCGACTTTCAGATAGGCGCGGTGCAGTCCGGTGGCGACACTGAGGACACTGTACGGCTCGTGCGCCGCGCTCTGAAGGACATTGCGGACGACCTTACCGAGCCGGCCCCGTACCAGCGCATCATCCTCGCAGACGTAGGCGACAGCACTGAGGGCTTCTGGAACGTCGCCAGCCAGGCCCAGACCAACGACCTCAGCCTCACCGACCAGATCCGAGTCGTCCAGCGCCTCTACGCCGAGGCCGTCCGGCTGCTCGCGCCGCTGTGTGAGTCTCTCTGCTACGTCGCCGTCCCGTCCAACCACTGCGCCGTGCGGACCGGCATCGGCAAGAACAGCCGAGCCAACGCACCCGACGACGACTTCGGCATCATGATCTCCCACAACATCGAGGACATCCTCGCCGACCGTCCCGGCTTCGAGCACGTCACCTTCCACCGCCCCGCGAAGTGGGAGGAGGCCGTCACCGTCGAGGCGGCCGACGGGACCCGCGTCGGCTTCACGCACGGCCACCTGGCGGGCCGGCAGTCGAAGGTGCCGGGGTGGTTCAGGGACCTCGCGTTCGGCCGCCGTAGCGGCCTCTACGACGCGAGAATCCTGGTCCACGGGCACTGGCACAACTTCGCCGTCAGCCAGGTCGGAGACGCCCGCTGGATCATCTCTTGCCCGTCAGCGGATCGTGGCTCCGACTGGTGGACGAACATTTCCGGCGACTCGACTCGGCCGGCTATCCTCACCTTCGAGGTCCGGGACGGGAACGCCTCGGCCTGGGAGCTCTACTCCTGATAGAGAGGCCCTGCCTGTAACCGAATCGGTTACAGGCAGGGCTTTGTGCTGCCGTCAGGCAGGGTCTTCGATATAGTCTACGGAGACTCCGTGAACCGCGAGCTCAGGGCTGGGAAGATACTCTCTGACGATGCCACCCCGGTCACGCCCTAATAGCGGCCAGGGCCTCGGGCGAAGATGCGGCCCACCCGAGGAGGGTCACGCCGGCAGCCTTCGCCAGACTCTCAGCCGTTGCCTGCTCGTCCTTACTGGAGACGAGGGCCCACACGCCCTCGGGCCAGGCTCCCCTTGCCGCGCCCCAGCCGGGAGCCCCGGCGTTGGGGCCCAGGATGCCGATCGAGGCGTTCTTGACGTCACTCACCTGCCAGTCCGCGGGCCCATCCGTGTTGTCGGATGCGCGCTTGAACGTGGGGTAGTTCGTCGTCATGATCTCGCGAAGTCGGTTCTGGCCACGGTAGTGGATCGCCGTGTACGGGGCCTTCGGGCGGGCAGCGATCAGCGGCAGCAGCTTGCCATCCGAGGACTGGTAGTAAACGGCCGAGTTGTCGACCTTGCCGTTGAGAATGTACGGCATAACCTCGATCCCGGCACCCTCCAGGGCATCCATGGCCTCAACCATGCCCGCGACATCGTTGCCGTCCCCGCGGAGCGTGGCGAGCCCGTACTGCCCGATCCCCTTGCCACCCTTGGGGGCGCGAGAAGAGATCGCCACCGCGGCGTCATCCGAGTTAGCGGTCGCCTGGATCGGCAGCGCGACCTTGTCCGGCTTGAGGGCCACGATCGCGTCGACGTCCGCCTTGCTGTAGATGGCCCGGTCAGCCTTGCCCCACCCGCCGGGCATCCATGCCATGATCGGCAGGCCCTTAGGGGCCGGGGGCTGCGGGGGCGCCGGGGTAGCCGAGGGCGCGGGAACGACGGGGCCCTGCGCCTTGATCCAGGCCGACAGGGAGGCCAGGGCGTCCGCGATGTGCTTCGCGAGCGCGGCGCCGAAGGCGATCGCCCCGATCTTCGTCGGGTGCGTGTCGTCACTCATCAGCAGCGTGTCACGGGTGCCGTCGCCCTTCTTGTCCCTCTCGTTGCCGGTACCCGACAGGACATCCGACACCTGGACGACTGGGGCGTCCGGAGAGGCAGGAGTGACTCCCGAGGCAGGAACCCAGGGCCGCGTCACGCGGTAGGCGACACCGCCATAGACAACGACGTCTCCGGTAGCGCAGACTCGCTCATCGCGCCATGTCACCGCCTGCTTGTCCGCCACCCCCATCCAGTCGACGAAGGCTACGCCCGCGGCAGCCCCGCCGGCGGCCTCGACCCCGGCCTTAGTGGCCTTCACGTTGATGTGTGCTGGAGAGGAGATCAAGCGGGCGACTGACGAGGGCTCGGCGCCCACCACGATGATCGGCACCTGAGGCAGCTTGGCGCGGACCTTCTCGATGAAGGTCTTGATCGCCGCGGTGATCTTCGAGCCGTCGGCGTTGCCGTTCTCGATCACCTTGTCGCTGTTGAGAGACCCGACGGTAACGATCAGGTTCGGGGCCGCCGCGCAGACGGCGGCCACGCGGGCGTCCGCCTCGAAAGCGTCCTTGCCGCTGACGGAGTGCGCGAACCCGGAGCCGTCCACCGATGAGACGACTGGGATGCACCCGAGCAGACGCGAGGTGGTGGCGGGTAGATTGAAGCCCGCGCCCATCATTGACTCAGTCGACCACGAGTCGCCGAAGAACCCGACCGTAGGGACTCCCTGTCCGGCACGGAGTGGGAGCGCCGCAAGCGGGGCTCCCGCCGGGGCCGGCGACGGGGCGGGGGAGCCGCCCCCGGCCTGAGCTAGCTCCGACTTCGTCGCGTAGGTCGCGGCCACCTCGGACTTAGTGGGGTAGGTCGCCTGCGCATCTGACTTGGTGACGTACGTGCTGAGCGCATCCGAGCGAGTGAGGTATCCGGACAGGTCCGGGGCCGGTTCCCCGCCGCCCAGCTGAGCCTGAGCCAGCTCGGTTTTGGTGGCGTAGGTAGCGGCTGCGGTGGACGACGGCAGGGCCGCCTCGGCCGTCTCCTTGACGGCATCGATCCGGCTGTTCAGGGCGGCGTCGCCCCGGGCGCTCTCCTCCTTAGAGGCCAGGCCGGATGCCTCGGCTTTCGTCAGGAAGCGCTGATCGGCGCCTTCTCGGCTGTACCACGTGAGATCGGCCATAGCCGTCTACCTCCAAGCGAGTGTTCCATTGCCTAGGTCTATGACCGCGGCCTTATCCATAGCCTCAAGGATACCGGGGGTGTCCGCATTCTGGACACCGCGGCCGCCTGGACGGATCAGATCGTCGTCAAGCTTGCGCCATGTGAGGACCCCGTCCCCGAGATCGACGACTTCAACGGGGTTGACGGCCTCCAGGGTGTCCGAGTGGTTGCCACGACGGACCGCGTGATTTCTCGGGGTCAGGATTCCGCCCGTCGGCGGCTGGGGCGCGGGTGGCGGCGGGGTGTAGGTCCCCGAGAGCAGCTCCGCGAGCGTGAGGGTCTGGCCCGGGGAGAGCGCTGCCCGGCGGCGTAGGTGGACCCCGGAGTCGCCGGGAATATCGAGATCTATCTCATAGTTTCCTGGGGAGAGGACTACTGACCGTCCCGTAGGGCCTACCAGATATCCGTCAGGGTCGATACGGAAGGAGGCTCTATCCGCGACGATGTCCTGGGCCGGGAGCGGCGCTTCCAGGCCGGAGAGGATGAAGGTGACTCGGCCCAGGCGCCCCATACCGTCAGGGCCGACGACGCGGCCGGTGATCGTTGAGGTGGGGGAGGTCATCTGGGCTCCTGACGTAACGGTTTCGTCTCATACTTTACCTTATCAATACGATCATGTAATGACTGCACCTCCGCGTATAGGTGAGACCTATCAGTACGGGCGTCATTGCGGACGCCCTCGATCTGGTTCTCCAGGCGGGCCATGCGGGCGTCGTGCTGCCGGTCCGACTCTCGGAGGTCGTCTACCGACGCGGTCAGGCGGGCCAGCCCGTCCAGGACCTGACCGAACTTGGCGTCGAGATCGTCCCGCAGATTCTCGCTGTGGTTATTGTGGACGCCCTCTGAGGCCGACTCGGCCGCGTTGGCGGCCCTTACGACGTGGGCGCTCATACGGGTCATCCTCTCCTCCAGGCGCTGCTGCTGCTTGCTGATCGTGACCCTGAGCCAGGTGATGAGAGCGACCAGCAGAGCCGTCCCCGCCGCGATCACGTCTGGAGAGGTCAGCACCGCGACGATCGGCGACGGGGACGACTCAGCTGCAACCATGGGACTGCCTCAGCCGGCCAGGCCGCTGGCGTGGCGGGGGTTGTAAGCCTCCACCTCGGCCGAGGCCACGGCGCGGTCGGTCTCCTCGGGCAGGGAGAACGACTTCAGGACCGAGGCTAGCGCGGCCGCACCGGCGATGCCGAGAGCGCCCTTCCAGTCCAGGCCAAAGAGCGAGCTGCCGACACCGAAGGCGCCCACGAGGGACTGAGCAAAGGTGGAGATGGCGCGCTCGGCCAGGCCCTCCCAGAACGTCGCGGTTGCGTACTTCACATGTTCTCCTTCCATAGGTAAGGGCGGGGACCTCATGAGTCCCCGCCCTTAGTGTATCCCTATGAGTCTGTGAGCCTTCTATAGGTCACGGCGATGCCACGACCTCACCACAGCCGGCGGGATCCTGCCTTGGAGTTGTTGAGAGCTCGCTGGAGAGCTCCGATCGTGGCAGTGCCGGCCTCACCGTCGACCCAGTCCGCGAAGTCCCAGCCCTGCGGTAGGTACTCCTTGTGCCAGGCCATGATGAGGAACTGGAGCGTGCGCCACGTGTCCGGGCCGAGCACGCCGTCCTCGTCCAGGCGCGGCGAGTCGTTCAGGGCGACCTGGGTGGTCGCCTGGACGGCCGCGTTCAGGAACGCCTGGAGGCGGGCGATGGCGGGGGAGCCGCCCTCGTTCAGGACGCCGTCGATCATGGTCCCCATGACCTGCTGGAGCCGCCCGATCGTCGCGATCCCGAAGACGCCGTTGCAGACCAGCTCGGCCTGGCCGTCGGACTTGTTCTTCTTGCCGGTGTATGGGCTCGCCGCCCCCGTGGCCGAGGCGGCGGGGGCGGAGGCCGAGGCGGCGGCGCCGCCGTTGATCATCCGGTCCCAGGCGCTGCGATCGCGCAGTCGGTTCAGGTCGAGCGTGCCCGAGTAGCCTGGAAGGCTGCCGTCCTCCGTGTACTGGTGGATGAGCGGGGATCCCCAGTAGGAGACCGACGGCACCGCCGGGTCCGAGTAGGGCCGCCCGTAGTCCGAGTACTCCGGGCCGCCCGCGTACCAGAGCGGGTACTGCGAGGCGACGGCAGACCAGTCGTAGCCGCTCACCGCAGAGCCGTTCATGTAGATGCCCGGCGTGGAGCCCGTCAGGGACTTAACGGTGTCCAGGAAGGTCTTAGCCCAGCCGGGGCCCAGCGGCACCGCGTTGTCCTCCCAGTCGAGCCACAGGGTGGCCCGGCTACGGAGCGCGCCGACGGCGGACACGAAGTACCTGGCCTGAGCGGCCGCGTCACCTGGACGGGCGAAGTGGTAGAAGCCCAGCCGCTTGCTCGCGCTGAGCGTGGCGTTGGCCTGCGACACCATGTACGGGTTTACGTAGTCGTCGTCCTCGGTCGCCTTGACGATGACGAAGTCCGCCCAGATGCCGGACACGTTCAGGCCGGCCTGGTGGCTGGAGATGTCGATCCCGTGTGCGTGCTGCGGCGCGACCGTCTGTGACGCCGGCGCGGCGGGCTTGGCCGGGGCCGACGCCTTCCACTTGGCGAAGGCGGGCCACTGTTGGAGGAACTTCGCCTCGTTGAAGCGGTGGCAGGACGTCCACGCGCCGCGCTGAGTGTGCGGGTGGCTACTGTAGCGGACGGTCCGGGTTTCACTGCCGGTGGTGTCGCCCGCGTAACCGTCGATCGAGCCGTCCTCAGCGATCCACGCCTCGGATACGAGAGGATCACTACCGCCCTCAACAGCGATCACGACGTGGCCCACGCCGCCCTCGTTCGCGGCTGACAGGATGATGTCGCCGACCTGGAAGCCGCCGTCCGGAGTCAGGTTCTCGTCAGCCCAATGGACCTCGTTGAAACCGTGCGACTCCATGCCCTGGCGCATGTTGCCGGTCCAGTAGTCATTGATCTCCAGGAGGGCGGCGTGGCCCCAGGGCACTCCGTAGGTGTGGTGGATGCCGTAGGAGATGGCACCGCACGCCAGACTGGAGCAGTCCGCGTTCTGCGGGCTGGAGACCCTGCCGTGCGCGTCGGCTGCGGCGTACCAGCTGCGGCGCTCGGGCTGGCTGTAGCCGACGTTCTCGCTGTCACAGATGCGACGGGCGATCTCGGCGGTAACGGATCCTACGGTCACTTGCTCTCCTTGCTCTGGTTCTGCTTCTCGGCCTCGAGGGCTGCGACGCGCTGCTCGGCCACGACGGCGCGGCGGGTGAGCGCCGCGATCTCGTAGGTGAGTGCGTCGATTACCGCAAGGGCGTCAACTTGAGTGCTCTGAGGTTCCACTGCTCATCCAATCTTTGGGTCTTGGGGCGGGGCCGTAGAGGGTCCCCCCTAGGGACATACTCTCATCCGAGTGCGCGCCTCCGGTATTCCCGTCCCCTCCGCCTTGGGTGAGGTCGGGAGGCAGCTCCCACCGGGACTGCCGGGAGCAGTCTCGCAGGATAGGCTCTCCGTCAGCGTCTTCCTCGCCTGTGTCCACGCGGCGCGCCCCCTTGACGAGCACGTCCACGGCAGCGCCGGGGGCGCCGGCGACGCGCACCACCCACTCGTCCGGGTCGGACCTGTCGAGCGTCGCCGTGGCGGTTCCAGAGGCGAAGACGACCCAGGGGGCGACTGGAGAGGCGATCAGGGGGACGTAGTCCGGGAGGGTCCAATCAGCATGCCCGGAGGAGTCCAGGGTGAGGTTCTCCCAGTACTCCAGGCCGTCGTAGGGGGACTCGGTACAGGCATGAGATAACCACATGCCTTTCTCCTTAGTCAGCTTCGGGACGGGCATCGTGAACTTCTTAGGGGTAGACATGTGGATGCCGTCGTTGTCGATCCAGAGCTGAGGCAGCCGCCTCCACGCCATGACGGTAGCGTTGGAGTTCACCCAGAATCCGGTGTTCTGATTACCTAAGGTGGTCAGATTGGCCCAGGTGCGGCCGACACCCAGGTACGAGTAGTTGTCGTTGGTCTTCCGGTACTCCACCCCCGAGTCATTGACGGTAAGGAAGTTCGAGCCGCTACGAACGTTGAACCCGAACTTATTGATCGCGAGACTACCCCAGTTGCCGTTAGGGCCGATGAAGATACTCACCTGCTCGGTACCCAGGATGATGGAGGGGCGCTCCCTAGCCCCCTTCGGGGCGGCAGACTGGATGGCGATCGACGGCGCGCGAGTCTGCCCGTCACGTTGGATAAAAATCCCGCCGTCCTCCCAGGCGTCCTCCAGGGAGTTGAACACCAGGCCGCAACCAATCTTCGCCCCGGAGCGGGAGGTGTCGGTGCCGGTCTGGGCCCACACGACGTCGTCGAAGTAGCACTCCGACCACGTATCGCGCCGGCCGAGGCGGCCGTTGATGATGATGTCCCCGTTCCACGCGTTGATGTCCAGGGCCTTCCAGCCGTTAGACGCGTACACCTGCATGCCGTAGTTGGAGATCTTCAGGCCGCGGTTAGCGGCGCCGGATGTCTGGATCGTGGCGCCAGTGATGACCTGTCCGTCGATGGCCCCGGCCTGGATCTTGCTGGCGGTGATCGCGTTGGCAGCGATCATGTCTGCGCGGATCTGCTCGTACTCGCCCTGCTTCGCGGTCACGATCTCCGACCACACGTGGTGGGCGGTCGCGTTCACGAAGGAGGCGTTGCCGGTGACCGTGAGCTGGTCCGTGGTGATCTCCAGGAAGCGGCCGACGTCGGAGGCGATCTTCCGGGCCGTTACCTCGGCTATGTTGGCGGCCCCCGCGGTCAGCTTCCCGACGTCGAGGTTGCTGATCTGTTCGCTCGTGACCTTCATCCGCTCCCAGTGCGCGCCGTCCCAGCGCCACTCCGCCACGATGTCCAGGGTCTGAGCGTCCTGGACGCGGCAGGTGTCGCCGACGGCGGTGCCTGGGAACGGGGGAGTGGTCTCAGAGTCGCCGCGGATGTAGAAGACCTCCCCGAAGGACGTCTTGACGCGGCGAACCGCGGACTCCATCGTGGCAGCAGTGAGCTTGGAGACCGTCTTGGAGTAGTCATCCCCAGCCTCCTCCCACCGCCACCCCTTGGGGGAGTAGACGATCGTCGACTCGGGGGCGTCCCTAGTGTTCGACGGGGACGAGTGCCCGGGGGAGGCAAACGCCGGGACGGTCACATACTGGCCGCCCCGAGCTCCCTTAGGGGAGAGGAATGGCTTAGTGGGCCCAGGCATTACAGGGCCCTGATGATGTAGATCGAGCCGAGGTAGGGCTGGCGCACGTCAATCGGCGCGCCCGAGCCGGTGGAGGCCGCGATCGGGCTACGGCCGGCGCCGTTGTTGCCAGTGGACGTCAGGTACGTGTAGCCGGACGTTCCGATACCGATGTCCTGGTTAGAGGTGCGCGCCTGGAAGCGGCGGTCCTGGTCCTCCACCTCACCGATCTGGTGAGTGTGGGCGGGCAGCTGGTCGACTGTCAGGTTGATGGTCGTGGCGCCGCCCTTGTCGTTGAGGTCGTACTTGGAGCCGCTGCCGGCACCGACCGGGACGCGTTCCCGGAAGTCCGGCACCCGGAAGTTGCTCACGGTGGTCGAACCGAACTTGGTGCCGAGTATGCGGAACAACGTCGGGTAGGTGTTGCGGTCTAGCAGGCGCCCGTCGCAGCGGATCCACCCCGCGGGGTCCGCGTCGGCGCCGTACAGGGCGATAGTGCCGATCGGGATCGCCCGGTCCATGGCCGCCTTGATTCCCTCGGCGATCGCCTGAACCTGCTTCATAATCTCGGCGGGCTGCCCGTTGACCTTCGTCTCCAGGTTCGTGACGCCCTGGGTGGCGGCGCTGATGCCATCCTCGATGTGGATGAGGTCGGCGGCGGTGATTCGGGTCTCGTTCGCGCCGAATCCGTCCCTCCACTGCTTAGCGGCTGCGTATGGCTGCATTAGTCGTCTCCTTTGGCTCTGAGGACGAAGATTCTTCCGTCGGGTGCGATCCACATGCTGGACCCTATTGTCCCACTATCCGGCGGGACGGGTCCTGACGTCACGAGGTTGGTGGCCACCTGGGTCATGGCCTCGGTGAGGTGCTTCATCTCCTTGAGCGTGCCCTCGCGGGCCGCCTGCTGCATGGCGTCGGAGTTCTTGAGCTTCTCCTCGACCTGCTTGACGATGGCGTCCGTGTCGACGTTCTGCTTGAGCGTGACCTGGGCGCCGGGCCCCCACTCAGAGCGGTTGCCAGCCCTGTCGTAGGACCGCAGGCGCACTTCCCACTCCCGGATCTCCAGGCCCGCCAGGTTGGTCCGCTGGAGAGGCACTGGCATGTCCGAGAACTTCTGAGGCGTCAGGCCGGGCTCGCGCACCGAAACCTCGATGCCCGCGAAGTCACTAGGCATGCCGACCCCGCCGGTGCCCTTACCGTCCCAGTAGATGCCGAGCACGCCCAGGGTCTGGGTGAGGACGGGCGCCGTCGGCACCGGCGGCGGCTCGGTGTCGATCGCCATCGTGGCCTCGACCTCCTGCGACCACGAGCCTGTCGTGTCGGCGGTCACAGCGCGGACCTTGAACGCGTACTTAAGGCCGGCCGTCAGGTTGGCGATCTGGGCCTGCGTCTCCCTGGAGGTACTCATCGGACCGGACAAGAACGGAAGCTGGCGCGCCGAGATCTCGTAGCCAGTGACGGCCACGGCCACGCCCAGGGCGTCGGTCTCGACGGGCGACCACTTCAGGGTTGCGACGGCCCGCGGCCAGCCTTGGCCGTTGATCACCACGTCCGAGGTAACTACAAGCCCCTGAGGAGGCACCGGCGCGTACTTGCTCTTCGGCTTCTCAGGCCGAGGGTTCTTCCCGTCGGAGTTGACCGCGCCTAGGACGCCTTTTTGGCGCTTGGCCAGGCGGGCCAGGACGTCGTCCAGGACGGTGCCGAAGGTGGTGTGGCCCTGGCAGCGGCCGTTCTCAGTCACCGAGATGGAGATCTGCGAGACCCGCATACGTTCCAGGCCCTTGGCCCGCTCCACGCGAATCCAGTCACCCGGGGCGTAGTCCTCGAAAGGAAGCCACTGAAGGTCGTCGGCCTCCCACTCGCGCTTAACCTCCGCTGCTGGAGCGGCTCCGGTCTTCATCGTCAGGGCGGCAACCTTGCGGGCGGTCGACTCCAAGGTCACTCCGCCGGCGCTGACTACCTTCTCCGTACGAGGCATGCTCGCGGGCGCCTCGGGGTTGGGGAAGGTCCAGGTCTTGCCCTCATCGCCCTTCACCAGGACGTGGGTGCACAGCTGGGACCAGTCCAGCTTCTCCGGGGCCGACTTCGTGCCAGCCGTCAGGCGCCACACGACGTCCAGGTTCTCGCGCTTGAGCGCGGCGTCGGGGTTGTAGACCTGCAGAGTGCGGCCGCGCCAGCGGTAGTCGAGCATGCCCATGTTCATGAGCGAGTCCAGGATGGACTTGATCGACACCGACGGGTCAAAGGCGATGGTCGTAATCAGTGCCCATCGCTGTCCGGCGGAGTCGGACGTGGTGGACACGTCAAGGTCCAGGCCCTTACCCCAGCCGCGCTTGACGGCAGCATCCCAGACTGTGCGCAGGATCTCCCCGGCGTTACGGTCACGGAATCGGTACTTTCCGTCCTTGTCCATCGCCGCGAAGGGGACATCCCAGACAAGGGCGCCCTCGAGCCGGTGCCCGATGTGGATAAGGTCCGCGTGGCGGCGCTCGGTGCCGTCGTCCACCAGGTTCCACTCCGAGGAGAGGTTGATAAACCTGGCGTTGTACGGCTCGGACCAGGTCTCCCCGTCGTAGCAGAGCTCGACGGCGAGCTCCACGTCCGAGTCCAGTAGGGTTCCGCGTACGCCGAGGTCCCCATTCGGGTAGGACAGGGTGAGCGACGGAGTGGCCTGGCGGGGGCACGTGAACGTACCCGCCAGCGCGTCGGGTAGCACTCCGAGGCGCCGGCCGGTGGCCTGGTCGTAGGCGACGTAGCGCATGGCCAGGCCGCGGGCGAAGGCGGGGTTGCGCGGCATCAGTAGGCCATCCTTCCGCGGAAGCGGCCGGTCGTGCCGGTCAGCGTCATGGAGATGCGCCCGTCGGCGGCGGGAGTGGCCCGGAAGCCCCCAGGACTCATAGAGATCTCGCCGTCCGCGCTTCGGGCGCCCGGCTGAATGCTCCACTCGATGGACGGGTTTTTCCAGGCCCGGTAGCCTGCAATGTCTACGATAAGGCGCTCCCCGCCGTTCAGAGCGCCAGTGAAGGTGAGCGAGGTACCCGAGACGTTGTCCTTGACGGTGCAGGTCGGCGCGGTCGGCTCCAGCATCAGCTTCCCGTCAGGGATAGGCATCACGCAGCCGTTGAACTTGGACATGTCGCTCAGGTGGTCCACAATGTCCGCAGTGCCGCGCCACAGCCCAGAGACGATCTCGTAGGTGACTGCGAACGAGATCGTCTCGGAGTGCGGGTCGAGGACCGGCTCCACCGAGGACGTGGGCCGGACCTGTGCCTCTCGAACGGGCTGCCCGGCCGGCGTGTACTGGAGCGTCTGCATGCGGCCGAAGGCGAACAGCCGGCGCAGGAGGTTCTGGTAGTTCGTCTCCAGCTGGGCCAACCCGCCCTTGCAGCGAGAGCCGTCATGGTTGTCGGCCCAGGAGAACACGGTGAACTTCAGGGCGACGGTGGCGGACTTGGTGACCGATGGCGCGATCGGCAGTGCGCCGAACCGCCCCGGGATGTCCACGGAGGCGTTCCAGGGCTCGCCGCGGGTCGACAGTGTCGTCCCCTCGGCAAGCACCCAGCGCCCGAGAGGGTCATCCAGGTCGGTCCCGTCTAAGGAGTAGATGGCCATGGGTGGGTGACCTTTCTTATACGATGGCGGCTAGCCGCAGGCCCTCGGCGACCTCGTCGCGAGTCTTGCTGTCCGGTTTTTCCTGCGGATAGTTGTTGGTGATGTTGATTGTAGCGCCTGATCGGCTTCCCTTATCGAACGATCCGGGGGACTCCGGGGCCGGGTTCGGCCGCCCGATAGGAGCCCGCGCCGGGAGAGGCTGTACGTCGGCGCTGAGGCCTATAGTGGCGGGCTTGGCCAGGTCCTCGGTGAGGCTCTGGAGAGAGGAGCGGACGGCGCCGTACTGGCTCTCCAGGCCCTTGACGAATCCCTTCATGATCAACTCACCGGTCGGGGTAAGCAGAACCTTGTCGACGGGCTCAGGTCCCTTCCAGGACGTCAGCTTGCTGGTAAGTCCTCCCAGGGTGGACTTCACCGAGCCGAACATGGACTTCAGTCCGTTGATGAACCCCTGGATGATGTTCTTGCCCGCGCTGATCAGCCAGGACCCTGCGCTGGAGAAGATGCTCTTGATGTTGTTGGGCAAGTTCTTGACGAAGTTCACCACACCGTTGACGCCGGTTGAGACGACCGACTTGATCCCGTTCCAGGCGGCCGAGGCGCCGGACTTGATGGCGTTCCATCCTCCGGAGATCACGCTGCCGAGGAGGTTCCAGGCGGCCTGGGCGATACCCTTCAAGGCCGCGCCGAAGCCGGTGAACGCTGACTTGATGAAGTTCCAGACTCCGGAACCGATCTGCTTGATCCCGTTCCACGCCTGGGACCAATTGCCTGTGATGATGCCCATGACTACGTTGATGATTCCCTGGATCACCCTCATCGCGCTGACGATCGTGTCCTTGATGATGTTGATGATCGGGACGACGATCGGCATCAGTGCCCTCACCGTCGTTCCCACCAGCTGGAAGGCCGGGATCAGGGCGGCCGACAGGGCCGAGACGATCGGGCCGATGGCGGGAACGATCGCGGCGAGCAGGTCGTTAATGAGCGGGCCGAGGACCGCGAACAGGGCCGACAGCACGGGGCCGAGGGCCTGAATCACGGGCATGAGGGCCGCAGCCAGCTGCTCGATGATGGGGGCCAGCAGGGCAGCCAGCTGGGTCATCACCGGCGCCAGCTGCTCGACCAGCTCGGCGATCAGGGGCGCGACGGCTGCGAGGAGCTCGCCGCCGACGGTTGCCAGGGCGCCGAAGGCCTCGCCTAGGGCGGGCATGGCAGGGGCGAGCGCCTGAACGGCGATCAGCACGTTCTGGAAGAACGACTCCAGACCCCCCTGGAAGGCGGGGTTCTGCAAGGCCGTCGAGATCCCGTTCAGCCCGACCTCGATGATCTGGCCTACCAGCGGCAGGATCGTGGAGAGCGTAGGAGCCAGGGACACGAAGGCCTGGCCAAGCGAACCGACGCCCTGGAAGGCGTAGGACGCGGCCGTACCCATCGCGCTGAAGATCGTGGTCAGGGTGCCCTGCCACAGCGGCCCATTGACCGCGGCGTTGGCTCGGTCGAGTCCGTCGGCGATGGCGCTCAGCGGGGTAGAGCCCGCCGCCATGGCGGTGAAGACCCCGCCGAGGATCCCGGCCAGGTCGAAGACGATGTCTTTCAAGGTCCCGAAGGTCTTGGCGGCGGACTGGATGGCCTTGTCCATCTCGCCCGACTCGGTCTTGGCCTGGACCCAGTTCTGGAAGCTGTAGGCCACGCCATTGGCCCACTCGGCGATCGACGGGAGGTACTTCGCACCGGTCTCGCCCAGCGTGAGCAGGGCATCGGTGAACGCGGCTGCCCCGTCGCCTCCGATGTTCATCGCCTCGGCCAAGTAGCCGAGGGATGCCTGGAAGCCGGGGATGTGGTCGGTCGCCACGTCGGCAACGGCGGCGGTCATCATCCCCATCTCGGCCGAGACATCGGCGATAACGGGGCTGAGAGCCTCCAGAGCGTTGACCGCCAGGTTCCTAACGGCGTCCTCGGCCTCGCCCCAGAAGTTCAGGGAGATGGACTCCTGCAACGCAGTGAACTGCGGCCCCAGGTCTTCCAGTACGGTGGAGGCGTCCTTCATGGCAACCACGAAGATGCCGATGCCGGCCCCGGCAGCGGCCATAATGCCCGGCAGGGCAAGGAGTGCGGGGAGGCTGTGCGCGATCCCCACGCCGAACTGAGAGATCGTCCCCAGGCCGGCTCCCATGACGGACGTCAGCCCGAGGACGGCCGTGCCCACGCTGGCCATCTTCACGGAGAAGGTGTCCAGGTTGGTGAAAATGTCGTTCAGCGAGTTCTTCAGGTTGCCGAAGATGTTCCCGCCGGCCAGAGCCTTCAGCTCGGCGGCAACCTTCGCCAGCGACGCCTTGGCAAGGCGCACGTGGATGTCGATGTAGCGGGGCTTGGCGGTCAGGCGCTTCAGGTCAAAGCGGGCCTTGCCGTCGTCAAGATCCGCGTTAACGGTGGCCTTGCCATCTAGTTTGCCGAGCTCGTGCTTGAGCTTGCGCTTAGACGCCTCTGACAGGTGGGCGTGGGCCTCAATATCCCCGCCGAGCTTCTTCAGCTCCGCCTGGAGCTTCTTCTTAGAGGCGTCGTCGAGCTCGGCCTCGGCCTTGAGCTTTGCGTCGAGCTTGGCGATCTGCTCCCTGATCTTGCGCTGCGTAGCTTTCTCAAGCGAGGCGTCGACCTTGACCTCGGACTTGATGTTGGCGATCTTCTCCTTGAGCTCAGCGATGTCCTGGCCCTTGATGTCGACCTTGGCGTCGATCTCCGCTTCGGTCTTGCGGATCGCCTCCAGCGCGTGCTTGCGGGACACCTCGTCTAGGTCGACCCGGGCCTTGATCGCGGCCTTCATCTCGTCGAGCTCGCGGCCCATCTTGGCCACAGCGTTGTCGTCCAGGACCGGCTTGACCGGCGTGCGCCACTCGGCCCGGCGGAGCTTTTGCTTGATCTCCTCCAGCTCACGGGCTGAGATGGTGACCTCTGGCGACGCCTTGGTACTGGCGATGGCCGTCTCGATGCGGCGCAGGTCCTTGGGGTCGATCTTGGCGTTTACCTGGAGCACGAGGCCGTCCAGGGCGTCCTTGACCGAGTCGCGCATCTCGCGCGCCCACTTCTCTGCGGCGCGCTCGATCCGCTTGCCAATTTTCTTGAGGCTCTTCTCGATGCCTCGCTCAGCGTCGCTGTTGAAGTCGCGCGCGTCAGCGCCGACCTCTACGACGATCTCGCCGATCTTGTCTGCCACGGGCTACCCTCCCCGCTCGTACGTCGAGCGGGCGGCATCGCGGCCCGACTCCTGTCTGAGGCCATGATACCGCCCGCATAGGCGTGTCCTATAGGTGCTGTCACATCCCGAGGGCCGACTTAAGGGACCCGAAGCCCGACGACTCGTTGCCCGAGTACCACGGGCTTCGCTGGTCGGTGACCTCGACGCCCTTGGGCGGGAGCCACAGGTCCCTCTTCAGCTTCTCGGTAGCGCCCTCGTCCTCGGCGTTGCGGGTGAGGATCCACCACATGACGTGGCAGAACCGATTCAGGGGCAGGGTCTCCAGGTCGATCCCGTGCCCGAGGCAGAACCCGTCGACGTAGTCCCACTCCTCGTGGGCCGAGGCCATCAGGCGCTGGACTACGTAGGGGGGTTCTCCCCCACCTCCTCCATGACGGCGGAGATGAGGTCGGTCAGGTCGGGGATGTCTAGGTCGTCGGACGGACTCTTGAGCCGCTTGACGACCTCGGCGCCGGCCTCCTTGCCGAAGAGGACGTGGCACCACTTCGACAGGCCCTCGATGAGCTTCTCGGCGTCATCGCCAGAGTCCTTTAGGGCCTGGGACAGGAAGATGGCGACGGCGGCCTTGGGCGGGCGGACCCGGTATTCGGTACCTACCAGTTCAACGGTGATGGACTTCCGGGCCTTGCCGGGGATCGTGATAGTAGCCATGGGGAGATTCTAATGGAAGTCAGAGGGCTTGATAAGCCGTACCGCGTCCCGGACGAAGTGGGCGCCCTTGATCCCCCTGACCCACTTCGCGAACACGGTCTGGCTGGAGCCCTTCGGTGTGAAGACCATGCGCGACGCCTTGATCGGCCCATGGGGCCTGGTGCCCTTCTCCTGGTAGGCGGCATAGGGCGTGCGCACCCCGATCTCGAAGGTCGGGTTGAGCGGGTGCTTGCCGGGGACGCGCTCAACGGTGACGGAGTTCACCATACGCCCCGAGTTGATGCGCCCCTTGGCGCGGATGTTGCGCTGGATGCGCCCCTGCGTGCGCTTGGCCGCCTTCAGCGCGGCCTGTTTAGTGATCTGGGCCACCTTATCCTGGCGGATTGGGCCCTTAAACCGTACTTTTACGTGAACCATTTCACACTCCTGCGGTCTTGGGGCAATCACGGGCAGCTAAGTCGGACGGTGAAGGTCCATTCGCCGGCTACGCAGCCGCCGTCGGGGCCATAGGCCTGCCAGTCCATGTCGTTGGCGTTGGTAGACGCCGTGAGGAACTTGCCCAGGTCCGCCATGTCCTGGTGCAGCACGGCAGCGTCCGCCGTCAGGTCGACGGGCCGTGGTCCGCGGCCGCGGTCGTCCACGACCTCGACGCAGCGCAGCGTGCCGAGGGCGTAGGTAGCGGCCCAGTAGCGGACCGAGCACGCCTCGCCGTCGGCGGCACGGGGGCCGAAGACCGGGGAGACGGAGACGGTGCGTACGTACAGGTGCCCGGCGCAGCACTCGTCCCAGGCCACCTCGGCTCCGGGGGCTATGTAGGCCTGCGAAACCGCGTTGGACAGAGCGGACGCCCCGCCCTTGAGCAGGGCGAGGGCGGTGGAGTGGACGACAGACGGCACCGGAGAGGCGACACGCCCCGACAATGCGGCGTAGTCCTCGCTCTGTGCGCGATTGCGGCGTGACAGCCGGGGGGCCGGGCTCACCAGATCACCCCACCGCGGCGGCCAGGCGCCTGACGGCGCACGTAGTCGTCTGGGTTGTAGGCCCGGGCGGCCTGCCGGGGGGCGCGGATCGAGGTGACCCAGGAGTCGACCAGCCAGATGCCGGTGCGGCCCTCCTGCATCTCCTCGAAGTCGTCCTGCACCTGGACGGTGACGCCCTGCCGGGTGACCGACTGGAGGCGTGCGGGCAGCGCGCAGTCGCGGTCCATGCAGGCCGCCTTCGCCAGCTCCAGGGCGAGTACGCCGGCGGCGACCTGACCGCCCTCGGGGACGGGGACGCCCTGCGAGTAGCGGATCTCCCAGGTGCCCTCCTCGGTCGTAGGCCGGGAGAGGTCTTGTACCGGGGGGAATACAAGCGGGACGTCGGGCCCGAGCGGCGAGGTGCGACCTGTGAGCTGTAGCACGGAGTGGTTGATGAGCCGGTACGCGCCCAGCGGGAGCACCCTGCCGTTGATCGTGACCTGATGCACCCGGTGGACGTTGCCAGGCAGGCGGATGGCCGGCGTTCCCGCGGTGTGGGTGCACACCGGCCCGCACAAGCCGCACACGACGTCGTGCAGGACGCCGCCCAGGCGGAACGGGAGGAAGCCTCTCAGGTACTCCTGAGACTGGTAGGTGGGCGGAGGCACGCAGTCGACCGGCTCGGGCCGGATCACGACGATGTCGGTCCCGAACCGGCGCCCGGTCCACTCCCAGAGCAGCTGGGTAGCCATGGCCTCGAAGGTGTGCTGCTGCTCAGGGCGGCCTGCCTCGTCCAGGTACTCCTTCAGGTCCTCGCACGCGCTGTAGGAGACCGGCCAGTCTCCTGGGCCGTAGCCCTTGTCAATGTCCTGCATGCCTCTCCTACAACGCGTACGTGGTGCGGGATGGCTACGCCGCCGGGATTCCATAGGCGGTGCCCGCACGGATGAGTATACCTATGGGAGCCGCCTAAGGGTCGTAGAGGCGGTTTCACGTGGCGCAGGTACGGTGACAGCCCCGCAGGGCGTTTGTGCGCTCTACGGGGCTGTCAGTGCCTCTGAGGCGGGGTAGGGCTCAGGGGACGGTGACGGGCTGGTCGCTGTCCGGCGGGGGAGCGAGAGCCGTGTCGATCATGAGGAGGTGGTCGAGCGGGTCGAGGGCGGTGGGGAGCTTCGCGTTCTCGAAGCCGCCGCCGCCGGCCTTGGCCTTCTTGACCACGTCGTAGGGGCCAGTGCCCCAGGCGTTACCGGACTTGGTGACGGCGCCGGTCATGGAGAACGAGATGGCGTCCTCACCTGTGACCTCGATGTCACCGATCGTACCAGCGGTGATGAAGGGCAGCAGGAGGTAGCCGCTGGCGTCCTCAGCGCCCTCGGCACAGGCCTGGCCGGACAGGCCGGTCCACAGCTCGAGCGCGAACTTCTTCTCGATCTTGCCGTAGGCAACCTTGAAGCCTGCGGTGTCGCCCGCGTGGTCCAGGTACTTCGTGGCGTTGGTCACGATGTCGAGGACCGAGGGGTTCACACCGCAGAACTCCAGCTCGACCGTGAAGTACTTGAAAGTGTTCGACTGCTTCTCGTTGACGCACAGGGAGCCATCGGCCTTGCGGACCGTGATCTCCGTGCCGTCCTCGACCTCGGAGGAGAGCTTGACCGACACGAAGCCGCTGGTGGCCACCGGCTTGTGCCGTGCCTTATCGAACTTGCCGCAGGTGTCTAGCGGGGTGACGCGGATGCGCTTCCCCAGCACTGGTGTGTATGAGTGCGTCTTAGCCATGGCTCAGCGCATCCTTTCCCGTTGGTGTTGGCGTTGGTGAGTAGGTCATCTGGGCTCAGAACGTCCGGGGTTTGTAGGTACCGGAGCCGGGATCGGTCCGAACTCCGACCTTGTAGGCGTCGTCGTAGTTGTACGCGATGACGTACTGCCGCTCGGCTACGGCCGTCAGGTCGTTCTGACCCTTGTCGAAGCCTCCCCCGGCGTTGGTCGAGGTGAATACGTCCCCGCGGTAGATCTGGATCGGACCGGTGGAGACGATAACCGGAGGCTTGTCGGCGTACCCGTACCCGGCCACGACGGCGGTGCCCATCTTGGTCTGGAACGTGCCGTCGGACTTGCACTCGAGCATCTGCCGGGCCGCCAGCAGGCCGCACAGGCGCCTCGAGACGTGGAACGTTGGCCGGATCCCCGGGGTGCGGGCGTAGTGCTCGGCGGCGTTCCAGGCGTTCTCTGCGTCCTGAGGGCCGGAGTTGTTCGCCCACTCCTGGACCTTTGTCAGGGCGGGGCCTGCCCCTTTGACGCCGGACCACAGGGCCTTCTCGACCTCGTACTCCTCGTACTGAGCGAGGCGCTGCGCCGCGATGGCGACGGCCTCCTCCGGAGTGTGGTCGAGCGGCGAGGTGCGGAACACCGCGTAGAGGGTCAGCGGCTCCAGGGACTCTCGTGTGACCCCTCGAGGGTTGTCGAGGGCCTTGGGCAGGCCCGCGACGGTTCCGGGCTTCTGATACTGGCCGATGGAGCCGATGTCAGTGCGCTCGACGTCCTCCCAGGTGACCCCGTTCTCCCACCGGATCGAGGAGTCCTCGATGGGGGCGAACTGGGAGAACAGCCCGCCGCGAGTGGGGCTGGTAGCGGGCGCCGCGATGCGCTGCTTCGGTGCGATGATGGGCATCTGTCCTCCTTGCTGGACGGTGACTGGCTAGGGATGGTCACGGGGCGGCGGCGGGGGCTTGCCGCCGCCGCCCCGGAGTCATCACTTGGCCGGGTCAGCCGTGCCGTTGGCGAGGAGCTTAATGCCGGTGCCGGTGCCGCCGTTCGGGTTGATCGGCACCGTCACGACGCGAGCGTCGTGGCCACGCTTGGCAACGAGGTAGCCCTCCTCGGTGAACAGGGCAGTGTAGTCGTTCTGGCCAAGCAGGACCGAGTCGTAGACGGTGTCCAGGGTGATGACGTCCTGGCCGCCCTTGACGAAGGTGCCCGCGCTGTAGAGCAGGAACTTCAGGCTTCCTCCCCAGGCCTTGAAGTCGCCGGCAGCGCCGGTCAGAGCCTGCCAGTCGTAGACGAACTGGGGGTTCACGCCGCGAGCCTTGAACCATGCGTCGATGCGGGCGTCGTTGACGTCGGTGAGGTCGACGCCCTGGCGGCGGGACAGGTCGGTGCGGATAGCGCCGTGGACCCAGTAGGGGAAGACCGCCTCCAGGGTGGTGGAGCGGGAGAGTCGCTGAGCGTAACGATAGTGCTCGACCTGGAGCTCGATGGCGGTCAGGATCGGGGCGGCGGCGCCGATCTGGCCGGCGTCGAGGGAGACCGCGGTGGACTGCCTCTCCATGGCGGCGATGATGCGCTCGCTCATCTTGTGCTCGTGGGCGACGAGGGCACCGCGGATGGTGCGGGCGACGAGCTCGGGGTAGCCGCGCTGCTGGAGCAGGTTGGCCTGGACGTGGATACCGGCCGCGGAGAGGCGGACCTCCTCGAACTCGGTGCAGGGCACGTTGTAGACGGGCTTGGCGCCGACCTTGTTGGTCGGGTCGGTGGCGGAGGTGGGGGCGTACTTGCCGGCCTTCGCCTCCTCCTCGGTGAAGTTGAAGGAGGGGGCCGCGTAGAGGTCGGCGAACTTGGGGCCCTTGGTGAACTTGATGCCGCCTCGGGTGACGTTGATCTCAGGCAGGGAGATCAGGCCGTCGCGGGACTCGTCCTCGAGCAGGTCGTAGACGGTCTCGGAGGGGGCGCACCAGCCGCCGGCCGCGACGAGGGAGCCACCGGGCAGGTTCTTCTCATTGACGGCGAAGGCCATGGCGGCGTCGGCCGACTCGGGGGAGGAGACGGTGGCGCGCTCGTCGAAGCTCTTGCGGATGACAGCCAGGCCGTGGCGCTCGCTCATGGCGCGGCCAGCGCGAGCGGCGGCGGCGTAGGCGCCGGAGTTGAAGCCCTGGAGGCGGCGGTCGAGAGCGACGGCCAGGTCCTCGAAGGTTGCGTCGGAGTCGGCGGCGAAGCCGGGGACGTCGGCCACGGTCATGCGGGCCTTAGTGGTGTCCTCCACGGAGGTCTCCTCAGTGATCGCAGGTGCGGGGGTGTGAACGTGCCGGCGGATGCCGGACAGCTTGATAGGGCCGCGGGGAGCCGCAGCGGTGACAGCCCCGGGCTCAACGGCAGCCGCGGCGGCCTTGGCCTTCTTCCTCTTCTGGGCCTGCTCGGCAGCCTGGCTCTCGGCCTCGTCCTCAGCGGCGTCGGCCTTCTTCTCGGCCGGGGTGTCGTCCGCGTCGTCCGCGTCGTCCGCGTCATCGGCGGGGGAGTCGCCTTCGTCGTCATCGGCCGGGGCAGGCTTGGAGTCGTCGGCCGGCTTGTCGGCGCCGACTTTGGCGGCCAGCTCGGCGGCCTTGGCGGCGCGCTCGGTGGCGGCCTGTTCTCGGGCGCTGATCTCAGCGGACAGGACCTCGATGCCGTCGGTCAGGGTGCCGAGCGTGGCGAGGTCCTCGTCGGTGAACTCGCCGTTGGCGTAGAGGGTCTGGAAGGCGTCAACGGCCTTGGAGCGCAGATCGCCGAGGTCGGCGGCGCTCAGGTCGGACAGGTTCTCGGGGATCTCCAGGTCGAAGGTCTCGACCGGAGCGTCGTCGGCCTGGTCGGTGAAGACGGTGATGTCGAAGTGCTTGCGCATGTTGAGGGGTCCTTCGTGTCTCGTTGCTGGGCAGGGTTCCCGTCCCCAGCGGGTACACACGAGGCCCTGCTGCCATGCCGTCGGCTCAAAGGATACACCTATGAGTGAGACAACTGCTCGTAGGCACAGACAAAGCCCCGCACCGCCATGAGCAAACGGTGCGGGGCTCTGCCTGATCCACCCAGCGTCAGGAGTCCATGAGACCTCTAACGGGGACCATCATAACCGATGACGATGAGTGGCGCGACCCTAAAAACGGGCGATCGGGGAGGAGTCCTTGGAGCCCTCCCCGGGCAGGGTGCCGTCGGCCAGCGGCCGGGGCTCAGTGCCTACCGGGGGAGTTGTAGTACGTCCACATCCGCATCCCATGATTTCTGTTCCTTTCCTCAGATGGATCCTAGACGGCGCGCCATGGACGCCGTCTTGGCCAGTGTACCGGCGCGCTCTACACGGGCCCGCAGCTTGTCCGCGGCCGACGCGCGCCGAAGGTCGCGTCGGCGCTCGGACTCCGCCAGCCGCTTCAGGTAGGAGATGTCGCCGAGCGTGAGGCCGTCGCCCGCCATCCGGCTCGAAGGGTGCGCGGCTCGAGCGGCGGAGTCGTCGTGAGCTACAACACCGGACGCCTGCAGGGAGCGGACCTCGCCTGAGGCTAGGAGCCCCTGCGGGCGAGGCACTGGGAAGCCGGGCACGTTGACGGCCAGCGCCCCGACCAGCTCCAGGGAGCCGCGGATCGTGCGCCAGTCGCCGGAGATCGGCGCGGAGCGGGCCACCCGGACCTGCTCGGCGGTGATGCCGGGACGAAGGGAGCCCGCTACCCAGATGCCGTAGGCGTCCTCACCAGCTGCGACGTCAGCGAAGACGGCCCCGGTGTTGTCGTAGTGCTCGGCAGCGGCGTTGGCGGAGTCCCGCGGACCGGCATGACCGGTCCCCATTGTGAGGTGCCCCACAGCCACAGAGGTGCCCTCGGCCGTGCGCAGGGCGCCGGTGCGGAAGTAGGCGTAGTTCGAGGGGGACGTAGGAGGCTCGACGCACTTACCGACCTGTCCGATGTGGCAGGTACCCCAGGCGGCGATGTGGCCATAGACACGGCCACCGTCCTCGACCACGAGCGCGGTCGGGCCGGTCAGCTGCGGGTCCTTGAACCATGCCTCGGGCGGGGCGGTGGGGATAGCCGCGGCGGTGAGTGCGTCGCGCGAGCTCAGCAGGTCTGCATCTGCTGAGCGAGCCGTTTTCTTCTCAGAATCGACATTTTCGCCTCGCTCAGCAGGCTCAGAGGTGCGGGAAGCCTGCCCAGCGGCGTAGATGCGGGCCGTGGCGAAGGCGGGGACGGCCACGAGCGTGGCGGCGCGCAGGCGGGCCGACTCGATAACCATGAGCTCGTCCGAGGAGGACATGGCTGCGACCTTGACCCGGCCGTCGGGGGCGGGCTCCCCGTCTTCCGCGTTGCCGGAATCTGCAACGTCGGCCTCAGGCATGTCCGCCTTCGCCATGATCCTGAACGTCACGTCGTCCGTGTCGATGGATACTCCGTTGGACATCTGCTCGCTGACCTGCCGGAATGCTTCAGCGCCGACGGCAGAGCCGAGGTCGAAGGTCCCGGCGGCGTAGATGTCACCGCCCTCGCGGCGCTCAACGGTCTCGATCCGGCCACAGACCTCGGCGCCGTCGTGGCCGCCGACGTCCTTGAACGCGACGCGCAGGGGGATGGGCAGGTCGTCCCAGCGCAGGGCACCGTCCTCAATGAGACGGCCGTCACCGGTCACCTCACCCTCTCGAGCAATGACGCCCTCCCAGCGGCCGTCAACGGGGGGCTTCGGAACGGTGTCTCCTGCGGGCTCGCTGTCACCGTCCTGGAGGTTCGAGAACTCGCCCACGCGGCGGGCCGTCTCCTCGATGCGGAGCTTCATGGCTGTCCTTTCGATGTCTGATGCCGAGTACTTGATGTTGACGGCCGCGTTGGTTCGGGGCCGGGCGTCGGTCGGGATAAGGATGCAGCGGCAGTTCGCCGTCTCCTTGAGGGGACCTGCCGGGTCGCCGGGGTAGAGCAGGTGAACGCCACCCACGAGGAACGGGGTGCCTAGGTCCTGCACCTGCCCGTCGGCCGCGACGTGCGTGGGGCGCACCCGGTTGTCATGGACCGTGACCCAGCGCAGCCGGCCACGCTTGAGAGCCAGGTCCGAGGTAGCCATGCGGTGGGCGGCGTTGGCAGTGGCCGCGGTGCGGGCCAGCGTGCGCAGCCGAGCCGCGTAAGCGGTCGTGGCCTCGCCCTTGCGGCGCGAGGTGCCGAGCAGCTTTCCGAGCTCGATCTTCGTCTTCCGCTCGCCCCAGCCCTCCGAGGCGGCGCGCTTGAGCAGGGCTCTCACGTCCTCGTAGACCATGACCGGCAGGCCCGAGTCCTCCAGGATCTTCTGCACGGTCGCGTACTGGGGCAGGCGCCGACGGCCACGGTCGTCCCGAACGAGGCCCCGGATGGCGGCCTGCCACGCCGAGCGGACCGAGGTCCAGGCGAACGGGTTCGGCACCCGGTCACCGGCCGCCACGAGGACCGGCGCGTCGAGAGCGTCCTCGGCCAGGGCGCGGACTCGCTTCAGGAAGTCGTTCAGGACCGGCTCGGCCAGATCGAGGTACTGGCCCTCGATCGCGTCGCGCCAGTCAGCCACTGCCTTAGGGGAGTCCCAGTCCGAGGGGCCCTCGGCCAGTAGGTCGGTGCCGGAGGCGGGGGAGGTGCCGGCCATCAGCGCACTTCCTCCAGCGACGCCCGGTTGAGAGACGGGGTTCGGATGAGGGCGTTCTCCGGCAGGACGTAGTGCAGCGCGGTCACGAGCCGATCCAGGCGGTGCGGGACGCCATGCGTGGCGACCTGGGAGACGTACGCGTCCAGCAGGGTCACGACGCGGCCTGACTCGACCCCGGGGCAGCCGTGGTTGTCGAGCAGGGCCGGGACGACGTCCCACGCGCCCTTAGTGGCCTTGCTCACGGTAAGGATGTCCGTCGGCCACAGGACGTGCGCCTCGTGGAACGGCCGGCCCTTCAGAGCGTTGAAGCGGGCGCGGTCGGCCCGCACGATCCGCTTGCCGACGGCCTCCAGGGCCTTGACGACCAGGACATCAACAACGGCGACCAGTGCCGTGGCGTCAACGTCCTGGCCGTGGGCGGTCAGCCGGGCGTCCGGGTTACGGTGCGTGGAGGAGGCTCGGACGGCGGTAGCGGCCGACGCCGCCGCGTAGGCGCGGGCGGCGTCGGCTGTGGGCGGGGGAGGTGTCATGGATTCTCCTGAGGTAGGGTCAGGCCCCGGCGGGGGCCGTCGTGGATGACTCCGGGCGAGCGTCGCCGGCTGAGACCGGCGCCTCGCTACCCGGCACCCTACCCGGCTCGGCAGCGTCCGCGCCACTCGGAGGACGGCCGGGGCCGTCCTGATCAGGCTTGGGGGAGGCGGAGGCGGAGGCGGAGGCGGGGTCCTCGGTTGGGGTCGGAGGGGCTGGCGGCAGGGCGAGCTCGCGAAGAGCCTCGGACGGGGCCGAGTAGTCGCCCTCGTAGGCCTTGAGGATCTCCTGCGTGAGCGGGCCGATGCCGATCGTGCCCATCAGGTCCGGCCGCTTGGAGACCATGGCCAGGGCCTGCATGAGGGCCCGCTCGCCCAGGGGCTTCGCGTCGGAGTCGTCGAACCCGCTGGCCTCGCGTAGCGCCTCGTCCGACACGGCGCCGGCGCGGTGGAGGTTCAGCGCCTCCTCGGATCGGTTCGGCCGGGCCACGAGGGCTGACACGTCGTAGCCGACGGACAGGGTCCGCACTTCGTCCTCGCTCAGGCCTGCCGAGAGGAGGACCGGGCGCAGGTACTGGCTGGTCAGCGCGTCGCAGATGAGGGCCAGGACCGGCTCGATGTGCGTGGTTACCGTGTCCTCCCGGGTCAGCCATGCGCCCCAGTGGTTCATGGCGCCCGAGCCGAGCAGCAGCTCCGGCGGTGCGTCCTGGGCCAGGGCCAGGCGCCGGATCGCCTCGTCGCGCAGGTCCCGGGCGCCGGAGTCCAGGGCTGAGGAGAACGTGAGGTGGCTCATCTTGTCCGCCGCCTCGTCCGGCACGGTCACGACGAGCGGCACGACGGCCGAGGCGTCGTCCCGGTTCTCGATCGGCCGCAGCATTGAGTCCATGAGCGCCGCCACGAACGGGTCCGGGGCGCCGTAGGCGTTCGTGTCGGAGGCGTCCGAGGCCAGCGCGGCCGAGGCCGAGGAGGGCACGACCAGGATGCCGGCGCCGGCCAGGCGGGAGTCTATCTGGGCGCTGATGTGGCGCGTCAGGCCGATCAGCTCGCGCAGGATCGGCAGGCAGGCTCTCGTGGGCGAGTCCGCCTCCCAGTAGCGGGCGGGGTGCGGGCGCCAGACGCGAACCATGTAGACCTCGTCGGCCGAGACCTCTACCGGCGCCGAGCCGTCGGTGCCCAGGTTCAGCCTCACGGTGCGCCCGTCGGAGCCGACCGAGGAGACCTCCGTGACCGCCAGCACGCGCCACACGAGGTCCGTCAGGGTGGGGTCGGGCGAGGGGGCGGTCACTGCCGGCGCCGAGGAGGGGGAGACCTCGTCGATGACGTGACGCGGGACGCCAACGAGCCAGCCCTCGCCGGCCACGAACAGGTTCGTCGCCAGGCGCTGGAGCATCTGGCCGAGGTCCTGCTGGCTGGCGCCGAGCGCCGCCAGGACCGCCTCGGCCAGCCGGGCCGTGGGGCCGGTGGCGGTGTCGGTCGCGTCCGTCTCGTCGTCGCGCAGGGAGGAGTGCGGGCCTGCGGTGGGCTTGTGCTGGACGTAGAGGCGGGCCTGGCTCAGGCGCCCGGCCAGGGTCGAGGCCAGGAACCTCTCCTCACCGACCTCGTCGTAGGCCGCCCACGCCTCCGCCTGCCACGAGCGGGTGCCGGGGGACTGCTGGGAGCGCGGGAGGGTGCCCGGGCCGGCGGTGCCGCGAGAGGGGGCGGCCGGACGTGAGGCCGCGGCGGTGAGGGCGGAGGACCGGGAGGTGGCCGGGGCCGGCGGCTGCTGGACGATGACGCCGCGG
>ERZ773079.132-NODE-132-length-50216-cov-3.888758_pt1 | contig 50216 bp, 40 predicted proteins | sample MGYA00511355_ERZ773079 | MGnify/ENA primary metagenome ERZ773079 (study PRJEB29015, sample SAMEA2737979) | human oral metagenome | biome: human oral; feature: human-associated habitat; material: dental | place: China | collected 2117 ... | reverse complement strand
ACCAAGAACCGTCATAATGGCGCAGGTAGCGCCCATGACAAACTGACCTTCTCCTCCCAGGTTGAAAACGCCGCACTTATATGCAAAGGCAGCACACAGTGAGGTAAAGATCAGAGGGCATGCACTCATGAGTGTTTGTGCAATACGTGACTTACTGCCCACAGAACCTGAGAACAAAAGCGCGTATCCCTTAATAGGATTTTTGCCCAAGCACGCAATGATAATGGCACCGATTATGAGCGCCAAAATAATGGAAATAACCGGAACGAGCGCAGAAATAAGATGCTCTCTGTTGGTTCCCCCAAAAACGCTAAACGTTTTCTTACTCACGAGACTGTCCTCCTGTCTGGCCTGCCATAGCAAGAGAGATTTCTTTGACAGGTGGATTATCGCCGGGATAAATTCCCATAATTTCGCCCTCAAAAAGAACAACGATTCTGTCGGATAGTTTCAAGACCTCGTCAAAGTCCGCACTGATAAGCAACACCGCACAACCCGCATCACGCTGCGCAATAATCGAGTCATGTACAAACTCAGTAGCTCCAATATCCAGGCCACGTGTTGGATACACCGCAACCATAAGCTTGGGATTTCCGTCGAGCTCACGGGCGAGAATAACCTTTTGCTGATTGCCGCCCGAAAGACTACGGGCAGACTGATTCACGGAGACGCAGCGAATATCGTTCTTCTCGCGCATATCTTCTGCGTATTGCTGAATTTTATCGGTTCTCAACCATGCACCATGACCAAAGGAAAAACGCTCCGATGTAGTCTGCTTAAGAATCAGGTTGTCGGCAATGGACATGTCTCCCACAAGACCCATTCTGTTGCGGTCCTCAGGAATGTTTGCCATGCCAAAATCAATGAAATCTTGGGGCGAGAAGAGCGCAACTTTTCCCTCCGTTGTCTGCACTTCACCCTTTTCAGGTTCAACAAGACCGGTAATTACCTGTGCAAGCTGGGATTGGCCGTTACCGTCAATACCTGCTACGCCCAGCACCTCCCCTGCGTGGATGGTCAAAGAAACGTCCTTGAGACCGCCGTGTTTGATTTCCGGATGAAGCGCCACGTGTGTCAGGGTCATAATTGGCTGATCGGAGCTGGTGTGTTTTTCGTAATAGCTTTCCGTAAACTCTCGCCCAATCATAAGATCGGCAAGTTCCTGCTCGGTTGTATCGTTAATGTTCACCGTTGCTATGGAGCGTCCGGCACGAAGCACGGTTATGCTGTCGGAAATACGCATAACCTCACGCATTTTATGAGAGATGAAGATAATGGATTTACCCTCAGCCGTCAGGGAGTTCATGATATCAAAGAGACCCTCGACCTCAATGTCGGTAAGTACGGCGGTTGGTTCGTCAAGAATGAGGAGGTTAGCACCGCGGTACAAAACCTTGAGAATCTCAATTCTTTGCTGTTCTCCGATGGACATCTCGGAGACCTTTGCGTCAAGGTTGACCTCAAGGCCATAACGAGCAGCCAAAGCTTCAATGTCTTTCTTGTCTTGCTCTTTTTGCATAATAGGAGATGCGTGCATCTTGGTTCCGAGGATGACATTTTCCAGTCCTGTCATGGCCTCTATCAGCATGAAGTGCTGGTGCACCATGCCAATTCCCTGCTCCACGGCATCACGGGGAGAGTCTATCTTGACTTCTTTTCCGTGCATGAATATCTTTCCCGCCGTAGGAGTATAAAGACCCATAAGGCAGTTCATGAGCGTTGACTTGCCCGCGCCGTTTTCTCCTAAAAGGGTATGCACCTCCCCTTCTTGGATAGACAGGCTGACATTACGGTTTGCATAAAATGAACCAAACCGTTTGTCAACGCCTTCCATCCTGAGAAGCTCTCCCATACCGTACCTCCTCTTTTAACGCATATCGATCAAATCACATACAATTACAAACGCTTTATGAGAACGCGCACGGCGCAACTCACATTGCATTACTTCTTAGCTTTTGGCTTGCTGTAGTACGAGTCTTCCATGGGAAGTTTGGTGCGCATAACGTGATCCAAAGCGTAATAGGCATTTGCAACGGCAGGAGCTGTTGGAATCGTTGCAATCTCACCGATCCCCTTACCTCCATAAGCAACCGGAAGCAGATGTTCCTTCTCGACATAGATTGCCTCAATATGAGGGATATCAGGAGCATGGAAGAGCCCCAGTGTGGCATACCTTGATTTCGGGACACAATCCTGGAGCTTAAAGTTTTCCGTAGTTGCATAGCCAAGAGACATCAAGACGCCGCCTTCGATTTGCCCTTGGATCGCAATGGGATTGATGACCTTGCCCGAATCATGGGCGGCATATACATCGGTAACTTTGCCCTCATCATCAAGCACTACGCATGTAGTGGCAAAGGCATAGCAGATATGGCTCTTTGGATTGGGCTTATCGGCACCGAGCTTATCGGTTGGTTCAAAGTATACGTACCGGAATTCATGACCCTCGAGCTTCTGAAGACCGGCAACGGGGTCTTTTGGATGGACACCTCCACCCGCAATCAGCGCCTTTCCGTCTGCATAGCCAACGCCTTCATAGGGACGGCCATCGGAATAGACGATGGTCTTACCGTCACCGTTTGCCTCAACGGGCTCAGGCGATACTTCCTTACCGGCTTCAAGATCCAAGAGAGCATCGCGCAGCAGGAATGCTACGCCACGGACGGCCTCGCCGGTAACCACCGTCTGACGAGAACCGGAAGTAGTACCTGAGTCAGGCGCATTTTCCGTCGAACATTCGCCGTTGACGATAACCGATTTGGGAAGCCCTGTTGCTTCCGCCACATCCTGTAAAAAGACCGTATTGCAGCCCTGGCCGATATCGGAGGTGGCAGAATAGACGACAACCTTGCCGTTTTCGATGCGGATATTTGCGCGTCCTGCGTCAGGAAGTCCGACGCCAACGCCTGAGTTCTTCATGGCGCATGCAAGACCGGCATGGTCTTTGTGTGCCTCATATACGTCTTTAACCGCTAAAAGTGTCTCTTTGAGAGCAGTGGACTGATCGCAGATCTGACCGTTGGGAAGCACGTCTCCGGGAGCAACCGCATTTCTCCAGCGCATCTCCCATGGACTTATACCAACCTTCTCGGCGAGAAGGTCGATGAGCTCTTCAAGGGCAAACTCAGTTTGGCAGACGCCAAAGCCGCGGAATGCACCCGCCGGCGGATTGTTGGTGTAATAGCCAAAACCGCGGATGTCGGTATTTTGATACTTATAGGGGCCGACCGCATGTGTGCAGGCACGTTCAAGAACCGGACCACAAAGCGAAGCATACGCGCCGGTATCAAAATTGACCTCACAGTCAAGACCGGTTAAATGACCTTCTGCGTCGCAGCCAAGGGTAAAGTCAGCCTCCATGGCATGACGTTTTGGATGGAAGGCCAAAGACTCGTTGCGCGTAAACTTACATTTGACGGTTCGCTGATATTTGTATGCGGCAAGTGCGGAAATATGCTGGACGGTAACGTCTTCCTTACCGCCAAAACCACCACCTACCAGCATGGTTTCAACTACCACACGATCAGGCGTCTCATCCCATCCAAACATGTGCGCAACTTCTTTGCGCGTATCATAGGCACCCTGATCGGTAGAGAGGATTTTGACACCGTCTTTATACGGGAATGCAACCGCACATTCAGGCTCAAGGAATGCATGCTCGGTAAAGGGTGTCGAGAAGTGCCTGGTTACGGTAAAGGCAGAGTTTTCCAGTGCTTCTTTTGCGCTGCCGCGTGTGATATGACGGCTTTGGCAAAGATTGCTCGTTGCTTCTTCATGTACCAGTGGCGCTCCCTCAGCACGCGCCTCATAGATATCACGTACCACCGGAAGCTCTTCATACTCAATTTTTACGAGCTTCTTTGCGGCTTCCAAGGTCTTCTCGTCTTCCGCCACAACCATGCAGAGCGCATCGCCCATATCGCGTGTAATGGAACCTTCAGCGATAAAGACATCCCAGTCCTGCTGAATATGTCCAACCTTGTTTACGGGCACATCTTCTGCTTTAAGAACACCAATCACACCCGGCAGAGCTTCTGCTTCTGAAACGTCAATCTTTAACACGCGCGCACGGGGATACTTGGAGCGCACACATGAGCCGTATGCCATATCAGGATACTCAACGTCCGTAACGTCATCGGGATATTTGCCATAGCCAAGAACCTTGGGGCGCACATCGACACGAAACGCCTTAGAACCAACGCCGTAGTTGTCGCCACGCTCAAGCTCCGGATCAATCTGTTCTTCTCCGCGCAAAATACGCGCAGCCTTCAAGATGCCTTCGATAATTTTCTTGTAACCGGTGCAGCGACAGATATTATTCTTAATTGCCTCTTTGACTTCATCCTCGGAGGGATTGGGATTGCGGCGGATAAGCGCCGCCCCGCTCATAACCATACCGGGAATACAAAAACCACACTGAACTGCACCAACGGAGCCAAACGCGTATACAAAGGCTTCTTGCTCTTCATGGGAAAGACCTTCAACGGTCTCTATAACCTTGCCGTTTGTGCGTTTGGTATTCATAACACAGCCGCGTGTGGCAACCCCATCAATAACAACCGTACACGTGCCGCAGGCTCCCTGCGAACAGCCGTCCTTTACGGACAACAGGTGTAAATCATCACGAAGAAAACGGAGCAGCGACTTATTCTCAGTCGTTGTAACCGTCTTGCCGTTCACCGTAAAGGTGTACCGCTCAACCTCTTCAACCATGTGCCTCTCCTTACGTGCTTGGGAGAATGTTGTGTGTCGTACCCCAGGCCCGCTCGTTAAACGATTGTCTCATAGCAAGAGCACTATCAGACATCTATCACATTAAAACAAAAATTTAGACTACCTAACAACTTTTCGGTGACCGTATGAAAGTAAGCGGCAAGCGAGAAAAAACTTGTTTTCTCGCTTGCATTATGCTTCTTCTAGACACTCATAAGATAGCTGTATGAGTCCCGTACCGTGACAATCATCCTGCGAATATTCTCCGGAAGACCACAGGCTTCATCATCAACGTTATAAATGGCTGCGCTGCCATCAAGACGAACCAAGAAGCCGTCTGCCGTGGGTAAAAAGCCTTCGTTTTCGGAATTGTCAAAGTCTTCGCGACTCCAGAATGCAGTGAACTTATCCTTATATGGACGGCCCTTAGAGTATGGGCAAAAGACTGCACAGTTACCGCATTCGTTACACATACCGTCAACGTGAATAATTTGCTGCTGGCGAATGCCTGGAACCTTAATGGCAACGTTTGCACGGTTGGGGCATACCTCAACGCATGCCTCACATACCGAAGGACAAGAAAGACAACGTGATTGCTCACATGCATCGGTATCACCGCAAAGCTGTCCGCGCTTGCCAAAGATCTTGGCAACGTCTTCCTCAAGGTTGGAAAGTTCCTTACCTGAGAAATTGAAGTCCGCTATGGCAACGGCAACCATCATAGCGTCTGCAATTCCCTTAACGACCGTTGCCGGACCGCGACGTCCATCACCAACTGCATAGACGTGCGCAAGAGAAGTTTGAAGGTTGTTGTCCACAACAGGGAGGCCCTTCTCGTCACACGCAATACCGGAGGTAGCGTAGAGATCAGGCTCAATCTGCTCGCCAACTGCCGTAATAACAGCGGTTGCAGGAACCGTCACAAACTCGCCCGTACCCTCGGGACGACGACGGCCGGATTCGTCGGGAGCGCCAAGTTTCATGACCTCACAGGTAAGCTGGTTATTAGCCAGATCTCCCGGGGCGAGAAGCTCCATGAACTCCACGCCGTCATCAATGGCCATCTGCAGTTCTTCCTCATCGGCAGGCATATAGCGCTTGGTGCGACGATACACAAGACGTACGTTTTGTACACCAGACACGCGCTTTGCCGCACGAGCCACGTCCATTGCCGTATTGCCGGCACCGATAACGACCACATCAGTGCCAAGATCAACGGACTCAGGCGCACGCTTGAACTCCTCAAGGAACTCAAGGGCATCCAAAGCCTCGCCGGACTTCAAGGTCTTACGACCAGGAGCCCATGCACCAATGGCTACCACCACGTCGGTATAACCCTCAGCAAGCAGGGCGTTTACGTCTTTGACTTCAACTCCGGTATTGAACGTTGCGCCGTATGCCTGACAAAGTTTGACGTCGTTATCGATGGCTTCCTCAGAGATACGGAAACCTGGGATGACGTGGCGAACAATACCGCCCAGTTTATTGGTACGCTCAAAGACAACCACCTCAATGCCCGCACGGGACAAGAAAGAAGCCGCGGAAAGACCGGCGGGACCGCCACCGATGATGGCGACTTTCTTGCCTTTAACGGCACCGCGAGAAGCAAGTGTTGGAAGGACTTCCATAAGGCCGTTCTCTGCGGCGGTAAGTTTGCAGCTACGGATATGAACATGCTCATCAACGTAATTGCGCATACAAGAATTGGTGCAGGTATGAGGACAAATAGTACCGGTAATAAAAGGAAGGGCATTGCGCTCAAGAATGATGTGTAAGGCGTCAGCATAACGGCCTTCATCTACTGCCTTAAGATATCCTGGAATATCCTGGTGAATCGGACAAGAATCACGACATGGTGCAATAAAGCAGTCAGTCAGCGGAAGTGCCCCACGCACGTGACGATCAGGTTGTGGCTTAATCTCTTTGTGATAACGTGCATTTTTGAGCGAGCTTTCAAGCAAAGCAGATACCTTTGTCACGTCAACACCGGAAAATGCTTCCGTATTCCCGTCCGCAAAGAGTTCGGCAATCTGTGTCATGCGCTCATAGCCACCAGGCTTCAAAATGGTAGTTGCCATGGTAACAGGCCAAATTCCGGTATCAACAAGATCTTTAATGTTGTTATAGTCTGCGCCGCCGGAATACGAAATACGAAGCTTACCATCAAACTGCTCGGCAAGGCGCTTGGCCAGTGAAAGCGATAAGGTCCAAAGTGAGCGTCCGGACATATACATCTCTTCACTTGGCAACTCACCGCGAGTAACGTCTACCGGGAAGGTATTGGTGAGCTTGACACCAAACTCAACACCCTTCTCTTTGCACAGTTTCATAAGACGTTCAAGCATGGGTACCGCGTCAGCCCATTGCAAATCTTCTAGGAAGTGATGATCGTCAAAGGCGATGTAGTCAAAACCGAGGGAGTCCAGCGTTTTACGCGCGTACTCATAGCCTAAAAGCGTAGGGTTGCACTTAATGAAGGTATTGAGGTGCTTCTCGGTAATGAGATAGGTGGCAATCCGCTCAATTTCATCAGGTGGGCAGCCATGAAGGGTGGACTCGGTGATGGAATCGGAGATACGTGAAGGAATGGAATCAATAAACGCCTCGTCAACATTGCGGAAGCGACTCACATTGGCCTTGGCCCATGCAATTGCTTCTTTAAAGACGGGAGTTTGGGACGCATCTTTCATGTCATTGATGTACTTATCTACCTTGGGCGTCTTAATTCCCTCGAGGTCATATCCAACAGACATATTAAAGACAAAACCGTCAGCATCTCCCAGACCAAGCTCTTGGGAAAGAATGTGGCAGATAACCCATGCCTTGACATACTCATCAAATGCCTGAGGAACCGTTAACTCCGTAGACCACTCGCAGTTATATCCCTCGTCGGATGCCAAAATACAGGGCTTGTTCACACAGGCAGAAAGCTCTTCGCCGTCCATCTTCTGAACCGTCTTCAGCTCAAAGAAGCGAGCACCGGTGACGTAGGATGCCACGATATTCTGTGCCAGCTGCGTATTGGGGCCAGCCGCAGGACCAAATGGTGTCTCAATCTTCTCGTTAAAAATGGGACGAGCCGCACCGGATGTTTTGGCAAAAGCGCGTACTCCAAAAATAGTCTTCTGGGTTTCGTACTCGCCTAAAATCCAGTTCATCAGGTGGTTGAATTTCATGGGACGCATAATATCGCTCATTTTGGTTCCTCTCCTTTTAACCAATGTGAGTTATAGTCCCCGCACTTATGGCGTCCGCGGGCGACGCCTTATCTGCGCGTATGCGCAAAGCGAGAAGAACTTCGCAGTTCTTCTCGCCATACCGACTTAATACTGGCGGCCGTTGAGCTCTCCCCAGAGCTTCTTGGCCTCAACCATAGTCCAGGCGTTAATCTTGTCCTCATCAAAGGCAATAAATTCACGGTCTTTATAGAGAACCTTGCCGTTGACAATGGTAGTGCGGCAGTTCTTACCCTCAAAGCCAAAGAGCATGTGGCCGTCGATATTCTCGTCAGAGAACGGCGTGAACGGTTTGTAATCAAAGATTGCAATGTCGGCGGCAGCGCCCGGTGCGAGCTTGCCCAAAGGCTTGCCGTTAGACTTTGTTGAGAAGTACTTCTCGGCCATCTTGACATTGTTCTTGAAGAGCATGGTCATAGCCTCAACCCAGCCAACATTTGGCATGCAAGCGTTATGGCGCTGCATGGGTAAGAAGACCTTAAGCGATTCAAGCATATCGTGCGTGTATGCATCGGTGCCCATGCATACGTCAATACCGCGCTTGAAGAACTCAAGCACCGGTGCGCACCCAACCGCGTTACCCATATTGGATTCTGGGTTGTTGACAATACTGGTATGGGTGGCCGCAATGATATCCATATCTGCAGGGGTTACGTGAATGCAGTGGCCAAGCATGGTTTTCTCGCCCAAAAGGCCGTGGTCAAGTAAGCGATGTACCGCAGTGGTTCCGTGATTGAGGGCGGAATCATACACGTCGTCCATGCCCTCGCAGACGTGAATGTGGAAGCCGGTAAGACCGTTGTTGGCCTCAGCCATCTTATCCAGCGTCTCATCGGAGAGCGTGAAGAGTGCATGTCCACCAAACATGGCGGCAATCATATCGTCATCTTCAGCTTCCGCCCACTTGGCAAACGCAACGTTTTCAGCAATGGCCTCATCACACTTTGCCTGTCCGTCACGATCTGATGTCTCGTAGCAAAGGCAGGCACGAATACCAAGCTCTTTTGCAACGTCCTTAATGGCAAAGAGCGAATCGGGGATCTCGCAGAAACTGGCATGGTGATCAAAGATAGTGGTAACGCCATCGCGCAGTGAATCAAGAATGGTTGCATAAGCGCAGGCACGAGTGCCGTCAAGCGTCAGGTGACGGTCAATGTTCCACCACTGCTGCTCAAGGTTTTCAAGGAAGTTGTGGGGGTTGCAGTCTTTGATGGCAAGACCACGTGCCAAACCGGAGTAAATATGGGTGTGGCAGTTGATAAGACCCGGCATAATAACGCCACCGTGCGCATCAAGCTTTTCTGCATCGGGATAGGCAGCTTCAATTTTCGCACGCGTATCAACGGCAACAATCTTCTGACCTTCGATTGCCACGGCGCCATCTTCGATGTACGGATGAGCTTCATCGCGCGTAATAACACGACCGTTCACAATAAGCAGCATGGGAACCCCTTTGCCACGTGCCGCAGATCAGCTACGGCGTATAAAATGACGGATGTGCCCTCTCCGACACTCCGTTCGGACGTATCTGAAGGGAGTCCGACTTCCCTGTATTGCAAAGCGTTTCTCGCTCTTAAGAGCGTCCTGCAAACAGTTAGTTATTAAACCTAACTTTTAATTAGATTTATGTTCTCACAGTTTCCCCGTATGTAAAAGAATTATCGGTGTACGGTCATTTATTGGGGTAAACGGTTCAATTCAAAAAAATTGCTTACGCAAAAACACAAAATGTTAGGATATATAATGCTCAACGAAACATACACAAGAACCATATACCACTTACAAGGAGTATCCGTACATGGATAACCAACAAATTGAATTCTTGAAGCGCTTAGCTCATGGCATCGCTCTGCAATTTGGCTCCAGCTGCGAGGTTGTCGTTCATGACCTGCGATCCGACAATCCCGCCAGAACCATCGTTGCGATTGAGAATGGTCATATCACCGGTCGCAAGATTGGCGATGGTCCCTCAAACGTAGTGCTCAAGGCGCTTCACTCCGATTCCGGGAAACTCCATGATTCCTACTCCTATCTTACTAAGACCGAAGATGGCAAGATTCTCAAATCTACTACCATCTACCTGCGCGACGATGACAATAAGCCCATTGCAATCTTTGCCATTAACTATGACATCGCGCTCTTCTCGGCAATGGAAGAGGCTTTGCACGCGTTTACCACGCACAGTGACCCTTCCGATGCAGCTCCGCAAACCATTCCGCATAACGTTACCGATCTTTTGGACGAGCTTATCGACCAAAGCGTCCGTTTGGTAGGGCGCCCGCGTGCACTGATGACAAAGGACGACAAGATCAAGGCAATCCGTTTCCTTAACGACTCTGGTGCGTTTCTTATTACAAAATCGGGTCAAAAAGTTTGCTCCTACTTTGGTATCTCAAAATACACGCTCTATAACTACCTTGACGAGGCAAAAAACCAAGACTAGATTGAGGTATAAAATCAGCGCATTAACCTGAAGCCTACGCTGATTATCCGTGCCAAAAATCCGTCTCGTAAGGTCTGGTGCTCCATGAGCGAGAAAAACCCTGAGTCTGTACTACATCTACCTGAAAGCCTCCCTGAAATGGCGCAACTTACCGCTCAGCTGGTATCGATTGAGAGTACTGATCCCGGTACTTTTGAGGCAGATATTGAGACCTTCATCAAACACTGGATTTTTGAAAACTGTACGTTTGAGTTGGCGGGATCTACCTATCCCCTGATACAAGAGGTTGAAGCTCTCCCGGAGCGCAAGTGTCTGCGCGCCACAATTCCAAACGTCGGACGCGACGTTTCCAAAGACGTATCCTGCCCGCCTTCCGATCTCACGTTTATATGCCACATGGACACCGTAACAGACGGTGACGGCTGGAGTCCTGAAACACCCGCATTTGCGCCCGTTTACAAGGACGATCTTCTTTACGGCCGCGGTTCATGCGATATGAAAGGCGGTCTTGCCTGCGCGCTTCTTGCCTTCAGAGATGCGTGTCAAGCCGTTGCCCGCACCGGCACGCTCCCCAAAAAATCCCTTTCCGCCATCTTTACCGTTGACGAAGAGGCTGACATGCGTGGCGTTGAGCGTGTTATTGCAGCCGGCTGGGTTGGCGAGAAGGGCTGGGTGCTTGATGCCGAACCCACCAACAACCGTATCCGTGGCTCGCACAAAGGTCGCACGTGGTTCAAGATTACCGTCAACGGTATTACCGCACATGCCAGCACACCGTGGGAAGGTGCCGATGCCATCGCCGCCATGGCCATCGTTATCAACGAAATCCGTACGAGCGTAGGCTCACTGCCCACACATCCCGAACTTGGCCGCTCAACCGTTACCTTTGGCCAAGTTACGGGAGGATATCAGCCCTATGTTGTCCCTGATAAGGCAGAACTTTGGATCGATATGCGCCTTGTACCACCGGCTCATACCGCAAGCGCCGAGAAGATAGTTCAGGCTGCACTGTTGAGGGCGGAGACACAAATACCCGGCATACACACCCACTACGACATCACCGGCAATAGATCTCCCGTGGTACTTCCTGCTGAGTCCGAACTTCTCGCCACGCTGCGCTCTTGTGCCGAGGCGTGCGAAACACCAGCGGATCTTGATATTTTCACGGGCTATACCGATACTGCCGTTATAGCTTCTACGTGTGGAAATCACGAATGTTTGTCATACGGACCGGGTGAACTTGAGCGCGCCCACAAACCCAACGAATATGTTCCTGTTGCCGATCTTGAACGCGTATATCACGTATTTAAAGAATTGACCGCCCGAGTTCTCCAAAAACAATAAAAGAAATCCAAAGAGATCCGCAGCAGTCTTTGTGCGGCAAAAATCCATTACACAAGCCTAGTGTTTCTTTCTATACCTTCTTCTTGTAGCATGAGCACTCCCCCTTCGAGCACCTGCTTTGAGTCTCTTAATAACGTCATCAGACGTGGTGCCTTCAAGTTGACTTCTTATGCGGACAATCTGATCGCGAAGCTGTGCCGCCCGTTCGTAATCCATATCGGCGGAAGCTTGAGCCATATCTGCCTCAAGATGAGCGAGCATGGTCTCAACCTCACTGCGGGGCAGCTCCGAGAATTCTTCAACCATGGCTTCAATGCTGTCTACCTCGCCGGGAGCACCTTGTGTTTCTGCTCCCTCACCAGAGGCGGTATAAAAAATGCCATCTTTGCGTTGACGCTTGTCTACGTTTTCAGCGGCTTCATCAATAAACTGTGAGATATCTGCTATAGATTTATGAATCGTCTGCGGAACGATACCATGCTTGGCGTTGAAGGACTCCTGCAGCTTACGGCGGCGCCGTGTTTCATCAATCGCAATACGCATGGAGTCTGTTATACGATCGGCATACATAATGACCGAACCCTGAGCGTTTCTTGCCGCGCGACCCATAGTCTGGATAAGTGATCTTCTATTACGAAGAAATCCCTCTTTATCCGCATCCAAGATAGCAACAAGAGATACCTCAGGAATATCCAAACCCTCACGTAAGAGGTTAATGCCCACGAGCACATCAATCTTGCCTTGCCTGAGCTCTTTTATAATTGCAACACGATCAAGGGTTGCGGTATCCGAGTGCATATAGTTGACTTTTATTCCCTCGTCAAGCAGGTGATCCGTTAAATCTTCTGCCATCCGCTTGGTCAGTGTAGTTACAAGAACTCGTTCTTTTTTGGCAACGCGTTCTTTTACCTCAGAGATAAGGTCATCAATCTGACCACGTATGGGGCGCACCTCAACGGAAGGATCGAGAAGACCGGTAGGGCGGATAATCTGCTCTACCTGTTGCTGTGCCACCGACTCCTCATAATCACCTGGGGTGGCAGATACGTAGATAAATTGCGGGATACGTGCTTCAAATTCATCAAAGCGAAGCGGTCTGTTATCAAGTGCCGACGGCAGACGAAAACCATGCTCAACCAAAGTAACCTTACGCGAGCGGTCTCCCTCATACATTCCTCGAATCTGAGGAACCGTTACGTGGCTCTCATCGATGATGCAAATCATATCTTTGGGGAAATAATCAATGAGCGTATACGGGGGCTCACCCGGAGCGCGTCCGTCCAGGTGCCGAGAATAATTCTCGATACCGTTGCAGTATCCCATAGTCTCAAGCATCTCAAGATCATAGCTCGTTCTCTGTGCCAGCCTCTGGGCTTCCAGCAGCTTATCGTTTGCTTTAAGCTCAGCCACGCGATGCTCAAGTTCTTCGCTTATTGTCTGCAGTGCATGAGTAACCTTTGGACGCTCAGTTACATAATGGGATGCGGGCCAAATGGGAACGGCATCAAACTCACGGATGACCTCACCGGTTACGTTGCTTATCTCAGCAATGGTTTCCACCTCATCGCCAAAGAACTCTATGCGTAAGGGATTTTCCGCATAGGGAGGAAAAACATCGACAACATCACCGCGAACACGGAACATTCCGCGCTGAAGGTCATAGTCATTGCGGTCATACTGGATATCTATTAAATCCTTTATAAGATCATCACGCTCAAGCGGAACCGATTTATCTACGTTGGGAGCAAGACCGGCATAATCTTGCGGGCTGCCAATACCATAAATACAGGAAACAGAGGCAACCACGATAACATCACGACGAGAAAGCAGGCTAGACGTTGCCTGGTGACGGAGCTTTTCTACCTCTTCATTGATGGAAGCATCTTTTTCAATATAGGTATCTGATTGCGGAACATATGCTTCTGGCTGGTAATAATCGTAATAAGACACAAAATAGACGACGGCGTTATGGGGAAACAACTCTTTCATTTCAGAGGCAACCTGTGCCGCAAGGGTTTTATTGGGCTCCATAATAAGCGTAGGACGATTGAGCTTTTCTATGGTTTTAGCCATGGAAAACGTTTTACCGGACCCCGTAACTCCCAACAGCGTCTGATATCTCAATCCCTCTTCAATGCCCCGTGCAAGCTTCTGGATGGCCTGAGGCTGATCGCCGGCAGGCTCAAACGAAGATATGACAGAAAGACGCTCTTCTCCGCTTTCACGACCAAAACGACGGAGCTCTGCTCCTACCCGTTCTGATTCTCTATCATGATTTGAAACTGCCACAGAGCCCCCTTCCCTTGAACCGTAGTGTACCTTATTTCTTCACAAATTACAAACATTTGTTCTATTTTTTGTATCCGAGAAACCCTGAGCCATCACGAATACGCTACACTTGATACCCGTATACAACCGACTCATTTCTATTGAGGAATCAAAATATGCCTTCAGAGCTTCCGTCTTCCAACACGCCATCACCAAAGCGCCCGTATCCTCCTTCCGTGAAACTCTTTCTCTTTGTTTTGGGTACCGGAGGCACTGTGTTCGGGCTCTCTCAATTTGTAAGATCCCAGATCTCTGATGAAGCGCATATGAGCGCGACACTTCTTATGGTCTGTGGTATCGCGCTTCTCGTTATGTTGTTTCGAGATAACGGCGCGTCTGCAGAAACCGTTGCCGCAACACAAACGGATGCACCGCAAGAACAACCCGCCAGCCATTCGCAGGACGCTGTTTCACAAGAACCTGCAAAAAGCGCTCCGTCTGCTTTTGATTTGGCTATGTCCCGCTCAGACAATATTCCTGCTTCGCTCAAAGATCTTATCGATACCAACCAACTCCAAAGGCCCGAGCTCCAAGAGATGCTCGTGCGTTCAGGCCTTCTTGATGCTCATCGGGTTCCTGATACCAAGGGATTTAAATTCCCTAAAAACAAACGATATTGGCTCAATGCAAGAACCAAAGATTTTAACGAAGACCAGTACAATGACTTCATCGCTCTTGAAGCAACCTTAAACATCGCAGATGACATTGAAGCTCTGCCGGCACGTTACCGCGACGAAGCACTCTCAGAAAAAATTTCCACGGTGCTGAAAAACACTTACCAAAATACCTCAGCCGCAAAACTATCTTCCCGCCCACACAACTCTTTCCCCCACTGAGACCGACTGGAACGTGAGATTTTTCGTAGCGTCCTATCTGGAAAATCTCTCTTTGCCTTTTAGGCAGCCGACACTGTTTGCGTATGATCCGGACACGGCAACGCTTATATTTGACACTAAAGTACCGGCTCCCCAGGCATTCTCTTTTGTGTCTTCCGCACAAAACGTACAAATTACCTACGCTCGAGCCTATGCCTTGCGGGTGACCGCCGTTCTTTCCTCAGGCATCCTGAATAACTATCCAATTTCCCGTGTTGTCATCAATGAATTTGTCAACGCACATACGGAACACCCCATCCTTTCCTGCGATGTTAATACAACCTCCCTGGAAAGCCTCGTCTCTGCGGCTCAAAGCCCCACACTTGAAACCGATGAGTTTCCGCAGATATCATGTCTGCGCTTTAGCCTTACCGAGGATGGTTGGTTTGAGCCGGCAGAACCATACAAGGCGCTCACCAGTCCTTCCGAAGAACATTCTCTCTTCTATGCTCAGGCTGAAGTTCGCGATGAAGAAGCACCCAAAGACGTCCAAGAGATTACCTCTGCAAAACGTATCACCGATTTAAGCTTTAGGGAGGATTGCGGGCGCATTGAAACATGGAATGCTATTGTTTCAGAACTTGGTGATTCAACTGCTCATGCCGTAGCTGTCCTTAAAAATGCGCAGCAATCCACGAAAAATACCGTCACCATGGAGGCATTCTCCCGTGTTATCCATGCGCTTGTTTCGGGATCGGTTGACGTAAGCAATAAGCCTGAGCTTGCTCATCTGTTTATGTCGGGTTCCGACCTTGATGGCGCAATTGCTCACATGAGAGAGGTTTTTGATACGGAAGATGTCAGCAGAGAAACTTTTGTGGCATCTCTCAAGGTTCTTGAAGAAAAACTTGAACCCATTACAAACCTGGGAATGTACCTTGATGACACCGATTCGGTGTACCGATACTTTGATTCCATTACCGACCGCATCGACTACAACCGAGCATACTCTTCGGATTCCCGGCAGGTTGTTCTTGTCCCCGATGCATACTATGACGCAAATGCTCTGCTCGTACGAGCATATAACCAAATTGACGAGCCGGAAAAGGCGTTGAGGTATGCCGAAGAATGTGTCCGCATAGCCCCTCTGAATGCCGACGCTCTGCTTTATAAGGATCGTACACTGCAGGATCTCTCGCGCAACGCAGAAGCGGCAAAACTCGTTCGCGAGCTTATCCCCTATAAACTGCGCCAATATGATGTTGCATTCCTCTATTACCGTCTCGCATATCTTGAGTGGCGGCTTGGACATGGAGACATTGCCGTTGCCTGCTATCAGCAAGTTTTAAAAATGGATACCGAGTTTTCTTATCACGCACAAGATGAGCTGACCGAGCTTATGAAAACCGATCCGACGCTTGTAAAAATCGATGACGATAAGCTAAACGAGTTCTTCGGCATTCATGGTATTCCCATTGATGACCAAGAGGCGCGCTACCAAATTCTCCGCTCTGCGGCCATTGCGTGTACAAATAACAAAATATATGCGCCGGCAGCACTGCTTCTTCACCAGGCGCTTTTTATTACCTACGACGATGAAACAGACGCAGTACGTCTTTCTCTCACAGTCCCTGCTCAGTAACGCATATCAAGTTTTACCATCAGCTCATCCCACCACGCATTCACGTACGTGGCGAGAAGGTCCTCGTCTTTAGAATTATCAATGACGGTGGCCGCTTTTGAGCGTAGATACTCATCAGATGGCTGACCTGATACGCGCTGCTCAAAATCCTCTGAAGAAACCCCGCGTATCTGAGCTCGTTTCTTTCGAAGTTCATACGGACTTACCACCACTACTACTTCATCTGCCAGCGGTAAAAGCGATTCTATACGGTCGAGCAGGGGAACTTCAACCACACATACCACAGGCGCATCCTCTTTGAGGCTCATCTCAACAAGAGTCTCCTTCAGAGCCCCTGTAATATAGGGCATCTCAATGGCTTCAAGTTTCTTGGCGGCTGTAGGAGTTGCAAAGGCTCGCATGGCCAATTGATGTCGATCAAGCTGACCGGTTTTTTTATCCACTACATCATCTCCGAATGTACGGACGATCTCTTCCATGCACCCAGATCCTGGAACAAGCACTTCTCGAGAGATGCAATCCAAATCAATCCGGTATGCTCCTTTTTCTTCAAGCATACGAGCAACCGTTGATTTTCCTGATGCCATCCCACCTGCAAGAAAAACGGTATACATCAGATCTCCTCAAGCTCTATGACATGCGCTTTTCCCAAAAGAGTCGCATCTTCTCTGTCATGTGTGACCCAAAGCACCGTCTTACCTTCAAGAAGAGGCAGAAGGTAGGCTATAACCATCTCTTTTGTATGATCATCCAAGCCTTTGAGAGGCTCGTCAAAAAGCATCACATCAGCATCAGACAAAACTGCCCGCAGAAGAGCAACGCGCCGCTTCTGCCCACCAGAAAGTCCTTTCACCACACGATGCTCAAATCCCTGAAGGTCAACACAGGTGAGCGCCTGAATAATGCGCTTCTCAAACGCCCGTTTTTCAATGCGATTCAGCCAGCTTTTTGCAAGAGTAATATTTGCTCTCACGCTGAGGTTTTCGCAGAGTCGATCCTCCTGAAAAACCACTGCCACCCGTTGTCCGCAGATTTTTGGAAGATTGCAAATCGTGCCTTCATCTGCTCCTTCAAGACCGGCAATCATCCGAAGTATTGTTGTCTTGCCGGTACCGGACTTTCCAAAAAGAATGTTCTTCTCGTCAGCGTAAATGACGAAAGAAACATCTGAGAGAGCACACACGTCCCCAAATGTCTTCGAAATATGCCTGCACACAATGTCATTTTGGCAACGTTGCCTCATGCGCCCTCCTCAATACGTCTCACAATCATGCGTATAAGGCGAGAAAAACCCTTTTCTATCAGTGCGCTAATACAGACAACGACAACGGTCCAGGCAAAAAGATTTGGCGTATCGAGAAAAACCTTGGCACTATAGAGCTCCTCGCCAATGGAGGATGCCGGCGTGGAAATAACTTCTGCGGCAATTCCCGCCTTCCAGCAAAAGCCCAACGCCAACGAGGTTGCCGCCTCAAAATAAGGAAGTACCTGTGAAAGGTAAAGAGAGCGGATGCGTGCGCAACCTTGTATCTGAAATATATCTGCCATCTCAAGCAGCTTCGTATCGGTAGACTCCAACCCGCGCAGAAGATTGGTATAGATGATGGGAAACGCTATCAGATGAGCTACTGCCACCGAAAGATACGACGCGTGCATCCACACCAAAAGCAAAATAACAAACGATGCAACCGGAATCGATTTAATGGCCGCAATAAGAGGAGATATCAAAGTTTTAATCAGTCGTATCCGATACGATGCAATGGAGGCAAGAATTCCGCCCACAAGCGCACTAAAAAACCCAAGTGCAATATGCAAGAGCGAGTGAGCGGTAATTACCCAGAACTCTCCCGTACCTATAAGCGTACCTAGGCAGCCCAATGTCTCCAACGGAGAGGGTAAAATGAATTGCTTTCCTACAAACAGAGCTGCAAGCTGCCATATAACCAGCCAAAAGAGAATGGCAAGCAGACGGAGTACTCCGGAAGAGAGCCTGTCCGCCTGTCCACTCAGAAACAGATGCGTTCTGAAACTTCTTTGTGGCGTGTGCTTTGGCATTCCTCTTATGCTGACTTTTTCACCCCAAAGTAAAAATCGTCCTCGGGAAGCTTTCCGCCTACCGATTTGGGGTTTGCATCAGCCAAAACGCCCAGGTAGCCAGAAAGTTTCTGCTTCATATCATCCCCTGCAATATAGGTAATGTTACATTTAGGAAGTGCAATTTTGGCAATCTTTTCCGGAACAATATCGGCATCGGCAATAAGTTTTGCCGCCTCATCAACGTGATCGTTTGCAAACTCAACAGAATCCTTGTAGTGGGAAAGAAATTGAGTGATGGCATCAGAGTTCTTCTCGACAAAGTCTTTTGAGACGATTGTAACACCGGTAACAAGCTCAGAGGTAGAATCGATGGCTTTCCACTCGTTGCCAAGATCAAGCGCTTCTCGAATGCTTGGATCTTTGGCCTGCGCAACGCTTACAAACGGCTGCGGCAAAAGCGCAATGGCAGACTCATCGTTTGCCATTGCGGCAACGCATTCGGCATGTTCGCTCTTCCACTCTACTGAAACATCTTTTCCAAGCTCAAGGCCATTCTTTTTGAGAATATAGGCAAGCACGTACTCAGGAGAAGCTCCCTTACCCGCCGCATAGAGCGTCTTGCCTGTAAGGTCTTGTATTGAGTTAACGGCATTTCCGCGTTCAACAATGTATAAAACATTGAGGACATTAATGCAAAGAGCTTGAATCTTGCCCTCGGTTTTGTTGTAGAGAACCGACGAAAGATTTGAAGGTATCGATGCAATATCAACGTCACCCTTTGCCACCTTGGCAACCACTTCATCCGGAGAAGCCACAATATCAAAGGTGTAGGAATTGTCAGTAATTGAGCTTGCCTTTACATCGCTCATAAACTTTGCAAGACCCATGGCTGTTGGACCCTTGAGTGTTGTAATGCGTACATCAACTGGCTGTGCTGCCGGTGCTTTTGTGTCTTCTTTCTTTGCATCTTCCTGCTTGCACCCAAAGAACGCAGCAGTAGGAGCAAGTGTAATGAGTTTCAAAAATGATCGTCTGTCCATAGAAAATCTCCTTTCAAATATGACTATATTTTAATCTTTTATAAGCTCTTCTTCGCATAGAGTGCCACAAGAGCCTGAAGCATATCGACCATTGCCTCCAACTCAGGAACCGGTACAAATTCCCGTACACCGTGAGCGTTGTAGTAACAGGCGGATAAATTGGCACACGGAAACCCGCGAAACGAAAGTTGAGAACCATCCGTTCCGCCACGCATGGGTACGCACGTCATTTCCTGACCAATGGCAGCATACGCAACACGAGCATTTTCAATCAGATGCCCGTTTTCAGGACGCGTAATAACGTCTGCAAGATTGCGGTATTGATCTTTGACGGAAATTGTCAGTACCTCAGAGTCAAGCTGGTAATTGATGTAGGACACGGCATCGCGCATCATCTGTTTGCGCTTCTCGACCTTTTTTTGATCGTGGTCACGAATAATATAATCTGCCTGCGCATACTCGCAATCACCCTGCATGCGTTCAAGATAGAAAAATCCATCATAGCCTTCGGTATACTCAGGCCGATCCTGCGGCGGAAGCAGTTGATGGAACCGCATAAGAGCCTCAGCGGCATTGATCATAATGCCTTTGGCGGTACCTGTATGAACCGAGAGCCCCGTTGCCTGGACATGCACCTCAGCCGCATTGAACGTCTCGTAACAAAATTCCCCCAACGGGCCTCCGTCAATGGTGTACCCGTATGCGGCACCAAATGCATCAAGGTCGAGAAGGGCCGCGCCATGGCCAATCTCTTCGTCCGGAACAAACGCAATTGCAAGACGCGGGTGCGGAAGCTGAGGGTTTTCACGCAGACGATGCAGAAGACTGACAACCATTGCCACGCCGGCCTTATCGTCTCCACCAAGCAGCGAGGTTCCATCACTTGTTACCAGGTCAAAACCTACCATGTGCTCAAGTTGTGGATTGGTTTTGGGGCTTATGGTTACTTCTCTCCCATCGCGATCCGTTCCAATACCAAGCACTCCGCCCTCATATCGAACAACACGTGGATGAACCTCGGCTCCAAACGACTGCCATGCGGTATCCAGATGACAACAAAAACCGAGGGTTGGAAGGTTTTCCGCACCGGCGCTTGCGGGCCAGTGAGCCGTAACGTATGCATGCGCATCAACCACGATATCTTCAGCGCCGAGCGCTTCTAGGTCTTTGGCAACTACCTGCGCCATGGTGTGTTGCACTGGTGTTGAAGGTACCGTATCTGCAGTAAGCGGATTGGATTGTGACGCCACCTCGCAGTAGCGAATAAAGCGTCTTAAGACATCGCTTTGCTCTGACATACCGTCTCTTTTCTATTGATTATTTGGCACAGGATATACCACGCGAACGTGATACACGGTACTCGCGCGCAGCATCAATAAATGACTTCCAAAGCATGCAGTCCGCCTTGCTGAATTTCCAGCCATACTCCGGATGCCACTGAACGCCTATCATCCAACGCTTATGAGGAATTTCGGCACCTTCGATAATCCCGTCGGTTGAGTGCGCCACCACGTGAAGTTCAGGAGCCACCTTACAGAGAGCCTCGTCATGAAATGAGTTGGCTTGGATGCTCTTCTCGCCACCAAGCGCGCGGCACAAGAGCGAATCTTCATCTACCTCCACCATATGTGCCGGAATGGTCAGGTCCGCTATATGGGACCAATACGCATGGCCTTCCCTGGGAGCCGGAAGTTTGCGAAGCTCTTGGGTAAGCGTTCCTCCAAAAACAACATTTAAGAGCTGAAGACCACGGCAAATGGCAAAAAGAGGCTTGTCCGCTTCGTAGACCTTTTTCACCAGCTTAAACTCAAGCGCATCTCGGCGTGGGTTCAAACGATTCAAGTCTCGCGGCTCTTCTCCCCAGTTACGCGGGTCAACATCTTGTCCGCCGGGCAAATTAAAGCCGTCACACATCTCAACATAGCGGTCAATAAGGGCGTCGTCATCGGTGAGAGGCATCATAACCGGAATGCCTCCCGCAGCGAGAATGGCGTCCATCTGCACCTCAGCGATTGACTCTCCATCGGAAAAGCCGTGCTCTTTCATGAATCGTGGCGTAAGGCCAATAAGCGGCCGCTCGTCAACGGGAATAGCCGCACTGTCTTGAAACACCTGCTGAGCAAAAGACGGAATCTCTAACATAACCTCTCCTGAACGAATTGTGCGTGTTCAAAACTTTACTGCAAACTGCCACACATACGAACCACAGCGCAAAATTGCACGGTATCTCTTTGATTCTGTCGCCAAACCGTAACAAATCGAAGCCGGAATGCTCCACGTAGCACACAAATCTTCGTAAACTTCCTAAGACATCTGCCGTACTTTGGTAATTTATTGTGTAGGCTGGGTATTAACTAACAATCTACTCTACGAGAATCATCCAAATGGAAGGCCTCCTATGAATATCTCACGTACCGCTCTTTCCCGGCGCAACTTTCTTGGTGCTTCCCTCATGTCGGCTGTGGCAGCAGGTTCGGCAACGCTTCTTACCGCCTGCGGAAACGATGGATCCTCTGATGGTGATAAGCTCATTTTGAAGTTTGGCGTCAATAATCCCAAAGTCACCTTTGATACACAAAAGACCTCAGGTTCCATTGGTGTCTCAGAGGCTGTGGGAGAATCCTTGCTCAAGCTGAATCCGGACACCAAGGAAGTTGAGCCATGGCTTACCACAAAGCTTCCCGACATCTCCGACGACGGACTTACCTACTCGTTTGAGCTGAAAGAGGGGGTTAAGTTCCATGACGGAACCACCCTCAAATCTTCTGACGTAAAGTACTCCTTTACTCGTATGTTCCTGCCGGATACCAAAGCAACCTCAATCGACTCCTACATCTACATTGAAGGCGCTCAAGATATCGTTGACGGCAAGACCACTGAACTCTCCGGTATTGCCATAAGCGATGACCGTCACTTCACCATCACGCTTACCCAGCCCTATTCAACCTTCAGCGCACTTCTCGCCCAGTTTTATGCGTTCATCTATCCCGAGAAAAGTTGCTCCGAGGCAGGAGAAAAATGGGGATCCGATACCACCTTCTATGGCACGGGTCCCTTCAAGCTTGTCTCCAACGACAACTCAACCGAGGTAGTACTTGAGGCCTTTGCGGATTACCATCAGGGCAAACCGGCCCTTGATGAGCTGCACTTTGTATATATCGACGACGGCAATACGCGCATGATGAACTATAAAAACGGCGATATTGACCTGACCTTTATTAACCAAGCGCTGATGCAGCAATATAAAAACGACCCGGCTGTCTCCGATCAGATTGTTGACTACAATCCTGCTTCCACGCAGTTTGTAAACCTCAATCTTAAAAACACCTATCTCTCAGACGTACGTGTCCGCCAAGCACTCTCTCTTGCAATCGATCGGCAGACGATATGCGACACTGTTCTTTCAGGTGTTGCCAAGCCTGCAACCTCATTTATTCCGGCATCCGAAACCGGTAACGACTCATCCCTTGAGGTATTTGAGTACAACGTTGATAAGGCAAAAGAACTGCTTTCTGAGGCAGGTGTCTCAAACATAACTCTTGATGCCCAGGTTCGCGCCCAAGACCAAAACCTCATGGTCGCCATCCAAGATGCATGGGCTAAGATCGGCGTTACCCTCAATGTGTCCGTCATTGATGCCGGTGTCTGGAGTGATGCGCGTAAAAACGGAGACTTGCAGGTAACGCTGGTTACCTGGTCAACCCTTTCATTCCAAGGCATTGAGCACATGGGATCATACTTCCGCTCCGATCGTGCCGCTCTTAAAAGCTCGTTCTACAATAGCGAGAAGTTCGATGCACTCGTAGACGCAGCCCGCCTCACCGTCAATGATCCCGACAAAGTTATCGAGCTCACCAAACAAGCAGACGCACAGCTTACCCGCACCGATTACGGCTGCTTGCCGATTGACTGGACACAGATGCCCTATGCGCTTAACAAAAAATTCACCGGACTGAGCGTGCTTGTCAATCCCCTCTTTGGCGGAGTCAAAAAAGCATAGTCCATATTACCGTTCTCTATGGGTAGCAAGCATATCCTCTATGCCCGGCGTCTCAATTCAAGCTGAGACGCCGGGCATAGGCTTAAAAACAGGTAAAACCAAAGATGACGATTAACCTAACGCATTTGTAAGATTTGCCGCATGGACGGCCTTCTCGGCAGCTTCAATGGCACGCGCTACTGCCGGTTTGCGCTCATCGTCGCTCAGACTGTCATCGTATAAGTGACATGCGCAGAGATGCCCCGGTTCCGGCTCCAGTCGTGCGGGAACCCGCTGTGAGCACACGTTCATTGCACGCGGGCAGCGCGTGTGGAATACGCAGCCTCTTGGAGGGTCGGCAGGGCTGGGAACATCTCCTTGTAAGATCTTTTTATCTTGGATACGCTCGTGTTGGATACGCGGGATAACATCGAGAAGAGCCTGCGTATAGGGGTGCAAAGGATGTGTAAAGAGCTTTGATTTAGGAGCAAACTCCATCTCATGACCAAGGTACATCACCAAAACCGTATCGGCAATATGGCGCACGACGGAGAGATCATGGCTGATAAAAATATATGACAGGCCATGTTCGTGTTGGAGCTGCTCAAGCAAGTTGATAACTTTTGCTTGCACAGAAACATCCAACGCTGAAACCGGCTCATCACATACAATGATTTCAGGTTCCAACACAATGGCTCGGGCAATGCCAATACGCTGGCGCTGGCCGCCTGAAAACTCATGTGGATAGCGATATTTAAATGCAAGGTCAAGCCCAACCTCTTGCATGACTTCCTCAATACGGGAGTCACGCTCTGAGCGAGTGGCATACGTCTTGGCAATATCGATTGGTTCTCCGATGATATCCATCACCGTCATACGAGGGTTCAGCGAGCTATACGGATCTTGAAAGATAAGCTTCATCTTTTGTCGTGCGTCTTTCAGGGCAGCCCCCGAGAGCTTTGTGAAGTCTTTTTCATCAAGCATCACTTCACCTGACGTAGGATCTGTCAAGCGCAGTATACATTTACCTGCCGTAGACTTACCGCAGCCCGACTCGCCCACAATACCCAGCGTCTCGCCACGATGAAGCTCAAAGGATACACCTTCAACGGCATGGACGGTGGCATTTGCGCGGCCAAACACGCCGGATTTTATCGGATAGTGTTTAACAAGATTTTTAACCCGCAGCACCACATTGCTCTGATCAATATTTTTTTGTGGGGAGCTTTTCGTATCCGTCATTATGCATCCCACTCCTTACGATATTTCCAGCATGCAACACTGTGACACGCATTTCCTTCAACCGCCTCTGACTGCGGACGCTTCTTGCAACAAATGTCTTTTGCGAACGGACAGCGTGGATGAAACGGACAACCCTCTGGCATATGAGAGAGCATCGGGACGTTACCCGGAATGGCATAGAGCTCTTCGGATTGCTCGTCAAACGACGGAATGGAGGCAATCAGCCCTTGCGCATACGGATGGAGCGGATTGGTAAAAAGCTCTGCTGCTTGAGCATACTCAACGCGATGTCCCGCATACATAACCAAAACCCAATCCGCCATCTCGGACACCACGCCCATATCATGCGTGATGAGCATAACCGCAGTTCCCGTCTCACTCTTCATGCGATCGATAATCTGGAGGATCTGAGCCTGAACGGTCACGTCAAGTGCCGTTGTGGGTTCATCACAAATCAAAAGCGAGGGTTGGCATGCAAGCGCCATGGCTATCATGACACGCTGGCGCATACCACCCGAAAGTTCATGCGGATAACTCTTGAAAACTTTCTCCGGTGCAGGTATGCCCACCAGCTTAATCATCTCAAGCGCGCGATTATCTGCTTCTTTCTTTTCCATCTTGGGATAATGAACCAAAATACCTTCGCGAATTTGATCCCCCGCCCTCATGACCGGATTCAGCGATGTCATGGGCTCCTGGAAAATCATACCTATGCGGTTTCCGCGAAACGGCTTCATCTCCGTACGGGAAAGCTGAGCTAAATCAACGCCCTCAAAAACAATCTTGCCGCCCGTAATATGTGCGGGTGGTTGTGGCAAGAGCCCCATAACCGAAAGTGCCGTCATGGACTTACCGCAGCCGGACTCTCCCACAACGGCAAGCGTCTCTGCGCGGCTCATGCTAAAAGAAAGATCATCCAAAGCGGGAAGTTTACCGTCTTCGGTAGACAACGTAACGCTCAGGTGTTCTACGCTCAAAAGAACTTCTTTGTTGCATTGTTCTTCTCGCTGTTTACGTGTGGTCTCTTGGGCAAGTTTGCGCTCTTCAAGACTGCAAAACTCAGCAATGTTTTTCGTATTTCCCATGTTTTCCTCCTTACGAGCGCATCTTTGGATCAAGAGCGTCGCGCAAGGCGTCACCGAGTAAATTAAATGCCATGACCGTAATAATGATGGCGATACCAGGAATGATGCTGTAGGTTGGATTGCTTTGGATATATGGTTGTGAGGCTGAAATCATCTGACCCCAGCTTGCCATCGGCGGCTGCACACCAAGGCCCAAGAACGATAGAGAGGCCTCAGATAAAATGGCACTTGGAATGCCTAATGTAGAAACAACGATGAGCGTTGACATACAGTTGGGCAACAGATGACGCAGGATAATACGTAGATTATTGCCGCCCGACAGAATGCATGACTGAATATACTCCGATCCTTTCAGCCGCATCACGTCGCCGCGAATCAGACGCGCGGTCGTTGTCCACATTAAAAGGCCGAGCGCTACGTACAAATTGATAAGACCAGGCCCCATGACAAACATAATTAAAATGGCAAAGAGCAGAAATGGAAAGCTTGAGAAGACTTGGATGATAAAGGAGATGACTGCATCAATCCAGCCGCCAAAATAGCCCGCCAAAACACCTGCCGTAAAACCGATAAACAGGGCAATAATCTGCGATATCACACCGACCGAAAGTGAAATCTGACAACCGTATATAATGCGCGACAAGATATCGCGGCCAAACTCATCCGTACCAAAAAGATGAGACGCATCGGGCTTTGCCAGCATATTGGAGAGCTCTTGTGCCTTGAAGTCATAAGGAGCAAGTACGGGTGCAAAAAGCGCTATAAGCACCAGAAGTCCTACGACAATCAAACAAAATACGCCGAGCCGATTGCGCTTAAAAATGTTCCAGCTTACCGCCCAATAACTCGTAGCTCGAGTTTTACCACTGCGCGACACTTCCTCTTCTTGCGCACGGGCAGCTCGGGTGGCGACACGTTGCGCTTCTTGAACCTTCTTGCTGTTCTTATCGCCCGTAAAAAATGCCATTATTCCGATACCTCCCCTCCGAGTCTGATGCGCGGGTCAACAACTGCGTACAAAATATCCACTGCCAAGTAAATCGCTACACAAATAACGGCAATATACATGACGCTTCCTTCAATCAAGGGCAGGTCACGAGCGTTAATTGCATCAAGCAGAAGCTTGCCCATGCCCGGCATTGCAAAGATGGATTCAATCAAGATGGAGCCGGTGAGGATGTCTCCCAACTGCGTACCCGCAATGGTAATGATTGGAATCAATGCATTGCGCAGTGCATGTTTGATAATGATTGTCCACCGAGAAAGACCCTTTGCCTCGGCTGTCCGTATATAGTCCTGACTGAGTACATCAAGCATACTGGTGCGCGTCACACGAGCAATGCTTGCGGCATAGCGTGTTCCGAGGGCAATAATTGGCAGTACATAAGCAGCGGCCGTCTTAACGCCGGACAGCGGGAACCACTTAAGATTGAGCGCGAATACAATCTGAAGCACAATGGCCACCCAAAAAACCGGCGCGGAAATACCAAAAACCGCAAGCGACATAAGCGTGCGGTCAAGCCATCTTCCGTGGTTGACGGCGGCAATAATACCCATTACAAGACCCAACACCACGGCAAAGATATAGGCGCAGATTGCCAGCTGCAACGTTACCGTAAGCGCCTTGCTCATAAGTGAAATGACGGATTTCTTCTGCATGTACGAAGTACCAAAATCGCCATGCAGCATTTTGCCAAACCAATTTACGTATTGTTCCGGCACAGGCTTATCCAGACCCATGGTATGGCGCACCTGCTGGACGGTCTGCTCGTCAGCCATGTCGCCCATCATAACGCGAACAGGATCTCCCGGAACCACATTTAAAATGAAGAAAGTCAACGCAGAGATGCAGATGACAACTCCTGCTGCCTGAAGAATCCGTTTAATGAGAAAGGATCTCACCAACACTCCTCTCCTAGCTTAAGGACGAGGCGACGCTCACACGCCGCCCCTTCCTGCTCAAACGAGAATCTCGATTAGTCCTCGGGCGCCTTGTAATCAGCACTGGACGCATCGATGTCAAGATCAAAGAAGTGGTAAATCAGGTTTCCTACTTTAGCACCCTTAACGTAGTCTTTTGCCACAAAAGAGTTCTTTGGCCAAAAGAGCGGAAGAGTTGCACAATCGGTACGGGTCAAAAGATTGTCCGCGGCCTTATAGTCCTCCGCGCGCTTATCTTTGTCCGTTTCCTTGCGTGCATCTTCCAGATAGGTATCAAAGTCGGCATTGTTGTAAAACGAGGATTTCTTTGCCGCATTCTTACTGGAGAAGTAGGTGTCCAGGTGCTGAGATCCGTCAGCAAAAAGTGCATACCAGCCCAGCGTTGTCACCTGAAGGTTACCGCCTGCCCAATCTTGGTTCCATACGGCGTTATCTTCCACCTGCACATCAAGCGTTATACCCGCTTTCTGCCAGTAGTCTTGTACGGCAACGAGGAGCTTCTCGCTTGCCTTGCGAACCTTGCCCGTCAGTTTAAGATCGGATACACCCGCTTCGGCGAGAAGCGCCTTGGCCTTCTCAACGTCATACTCAAAGACCGGAGCATTCTTATCGAAGCCGGGAATCTGCTGTGGAAGCCAGCCTGAACAGGCAATGCCATTACCGTGAGCAAACGTATCCACAAGCTCCTGACGGTTGATTGCAAGAGAAAGCGCCTGACGCACTTTTACATCATCCAGGCCATTTCCCTCTTTGAGGTTCAAGTTAATGAAGTTCACGCCAAGGGTTGGATAGCTTGTAATCTGATCCTTAATCTCCGCATCATCGGAATACTGCTTAAAGAGAGAAGACGGAAGGTCACACCAATCAAGGTCGCCATTTTTATACGCCAAAAGTTTGGTGTTGTCATCGTCGTAGTAAGTGATGCGGATCTCATCAAGCGCAGGCGTGCCATCATGATAATCGTCAAAGCGTACAAGCTTCACTGCAGTGGTGTCGTCATTTTCCGCAAGCTTATACTTACCGGTACCGATAAGGTGCGTGCCCACTCCCCAATCCTTGCCGGCCGCCTCGCATGCCGTCTTTGGGAAAATACACGCGTATGAAATGCCAAGTGCGCTCACAAAAGCAACGTTTGGCACCGTGAGCGTAAAGGTCAGATGCGTGTCGTCTTCGACGCTTAAACCTTCAAGCTCCGTAGCCGTACCTGCCAGCATTTCTTTAGCACCCTTGATATCTGTAAAGAAGCTGGTAGAAAGCGCGCCTGTTTCAGGTTTGAACATACGCTCAAAGGTATATTTGACATCCGATGCCGTAAGCTCGGTTCCGTCGTGAAACTTGACGCCACTTTTAAGCTCAACTTTGAGCGTAACGCCATCGGATTCAAACGACGGGACTGTTTTGGCAAGACAAGGCACCAGCTCATTGTCCTCAGTCCAACGCAAAAGACCTTCGCAAATTGAGTCAGCCACGGCTGCAGATTGCGAGTTATTTGCCCGCTGCATATCCAGACCCTGCTTTGAGTTGGTAGAGCCAAAACGCAGGACCTTCTTTTTGTCGCTGCCACCATCGTTCTTCTCGCCACCACTGTTGTTGCATGCAGCAAGCATCATAGATGCGCCACCACCTGCTGCTGTCATAGCTGATGCCTTCAAGAAATCACGACGGCTAAAAATTTTGTCCAGCATTGCGCACCTCTTTCATAATCGACGTTGATAGGCTACCCTGCTGGGGGCTTGAACACTATACAAAAGTCTTGAAGTATCACAAATGAAAGTACTGTCTACGAAATAGGTCGGTAACATTGAAGCCGATTGGTCTTCTTGATACGATTATGGCATTCCCGTTTTCTGATAATTATTGGCCAACTTCCGTAGTAAATATTGGCCAACTTCCGTGGTAAATTTTGGCCAACTCCCGTGGTAGATTTTGGCTAATAATTTTGGTCGATACAGACTGCTCAAGTTTGAACCGCACTCCAAATTGAAGAAGCACCGAGAAACCACTATGATTAACCGCATTGAACAAGCAAGCCGCCCAAAAGCATCCCAAGGAGGATTTATGGAACGTCCCAGCGCATGGAAGTCTTACTCACCTGAACAGCTCGAAGAGCTCCATTACTTCAACGAAGGCTACAAGGCGTTCATCTCCGACAACAAGACTGAGCGTGAGTGCTCAGTAACGGCCATTCGCCTTGCTAAAGAAGCTGGTTACATTTGTCTTTCTGATGCTATCGCAGCCGGTCAAAAACTCAAGACCGGCGATAAGGTCTATGCCGACATCCGCGGTAAGTCCGTCATCTTTGTGCAACTTGGTAAGCAGCCGCTTCAAAACGGTCTCAACATCCTTGGCGCTCACATTGATTCACCGCGACTGGACGTCAAACAAAATCCTCTTGAAGAACGCAGTGAAATCGCAACACTCGACACGCACTACTACGGCGGCGTAAAGAAGTATCAGTGGGTCACTATCCCCTTGGCTATTCATGGTGTAATTGCTCTGAAAGACGGTTCAACGGTCCCGGTGGTAATCGGTGAAGACGAAGACGACCCTGTCTTTTGTATCTCTGATTTGCTCATCCATCTCAGTCGTGAGCAGTTGGGCAAAAAAGCCTCCGAAGCCATCGAAGGTGAGATGCTTGATCTGATTGTCGGTAATCGCCCGCTTGTCCTTGTCAAGAAGAACAGCGAGGTCGATGGCTCCAACACCAGCGCACAAAACGTCATGGCCAACAACGCATGCGATGCCGAAAACCCTTCCGCAAAAGAAGCCGTCAAGGCCTCTGTACTGGCACTGCTTAAGGACTCCTACGGCATTGAGGAAGAGGATTTCCTTTCCGCTGAACTCGAGATTGTTCCTGCAGGCGCTGCGCGCGACATGGGTTTTGATCGCTCAATGGTCTTGGGCTATGGTCACGATGATCGTTCTTGTGCGTATCCATCGTTGATTGCTCAGCTTGATGCTCATGAGGTTGAACGCACCGCAGTTACCGTGCTTGCTGATAAAGAAGAAATCGGATCACGCGGTGCAACAGGTATGACCAGTAGGTTCTTTGAAAATACGATTGCTGAGATTTTGGAACTTGCAGATGAAGGCGGTAGCCTGGCACTTCGTCGCTGTCTTAAAAACTCCCGTATGCTTTCAAGCGATGTTTCCGCCGCCTATGATCCCAATTTTCCGAACAGCTTTGAAATTAAAAACTCGGCGTTCATGGGGCATGGCTTGGCGTTTAACAAATACACAGGCAGTGGCGGCAAAGGTAACTCAAACGACGCCGACGCTGAATACATTGCACTTATCCGCCGGATTATGGATGACGCCGGTATTGCATGGCAAACCGCTGAGCTTGGCCGTGTTGACGCAGGCGGTGGCGGAACCATCGCATACATGCTCGCCCGCTATGGCATGCAGGTCATCGATTGCGGCGTTCCCGTGCTTTCCATGCACGCTCCGTGGGAAATTGCAAGCAAGGCAGACCTATATGAGGCCTATCGGGGATACGTGGCGTTCTTGCGCCATTGTGCATAATCCGCGCGCATAATCCGGTCTTTGTTTCTGGTACCACCTAAACTCGTCCGGCATAAACCGCTAAAATAGAGAGAATTGATTAAAACCGATTACTTCTAGAATACTCTTGGAAGCACACGATTGGAGTTTATATATGTGCGGCATCGTTGGTTTTACCGGACACCAAAGCGCAAAGAATATCCTCATCGAAGGTCTGAGGCGCCTTGAATACCGTGGGTATGATTCTGCCGGTATTGCTTTGCAAAACGCTACCAACGAAGAGCTTACGGTCGTACATCGCGTAGGAAAAGTTGCGGGATTGGCTGAAGCGGTAGAGTACCTCGACAACGCAAGCCCCTGTGGCATCGGACATACCCGCTGGGCAACGCATGGTGCTCCAAGCGAGCGCAACGCCCACCCGCACACCTCTTGCGACAACAAAATTGCCGTCGTACACAACGGAATCATCGAGAACTTTGCTGAACTCCGCGAGCAGCTTGAGGCTCGCGGGCACAAATTCCGCAGCGATACCGATACTGAAGTCGTCGCTCACCTTATTGAAGAAGCCTACGACGGCAACCTCCGCGACGCTGTTGCCAAAGCGTGTTCACAAATTGTTGGCACCTACGGTCTTGCCGTCGTATGCTCCCAGGAACCCGGCCGTATCGTAGTCACTCGCAAAGACTCCCCCATCGTCCTTGCACACGGCGAGAAGGGCAGCTACGTTGCATCCGACATCATCGCAGTCATCGAAGCCTCCCGAGACGTCACCGTCCTGGGCGACAACGAGTTTGCCGTTATGGAACCCGACGGCATCAGCTATACCGATGCTGATGGAAACCCCGTCCAACCCAAGATTATGCACGTTGATTGGGATGTTGATGTTGCCGAGAAGGGCGGCTATCCCGATTTCATGCTCAAGGAAATCCATGAGCAGCCCCGTGTCATCCGCGACACCCTTGCGGGACGTCTGACCAACGGCGTGCTCTCCATCGATGAGCTGGGCATGTCCTTGGAGCAGCTCCGTTTAATTGACCGCGTCTACATCATTGCCTGCGGAACCAGCTATCACGCCGGTCTTATCGCCCGTCAACTTATCGAAGGCTGGGCGCGCATACCTGTCGAAGTCGAGGCTGCAAGCGAATTTCGCTATCGCAATCCCATTATCACTCCGTCAACGCTGGTAGTTGCCGTCTCCCAGTCCGGCGAGACTGCCGACACCTTGGCCGCTATCCGCGACGCCCGCATCAAGGGTGCCAAGGTCTTTGGCATCACTAACGTCATTGGAAGCCCCGTGGCCCGCGAGTCTGACGGCGTTATCTACACTAAAGCTAACAAGGAGATTGCCGTTGCCTCAACCAAATCTTTCCTCGGCCAGATTGTAAGTCTGACGCTTCTTGCCATGGTTCTTGCGCAGGCAAAAGGAAAGCTCTCAATCGCTCAGATACGCCTGCTCTTTAAGGAACTTGCCGATACCGCCGAGCAGGTTGAGGAGGTCCTCAGCGATACAAAGGCTATCGACATCGCGGCGCAGGCGTGCAAAGATGCCAATGATGCCCTGTTCATTGGCCGAGGCATGGGAGCTGCCATTTGCTACGAGGGCGCCCTCAAACTCAAGGAGATCAGTTATCTTCATGCCGAGGCATATGCTGCAGGAGAGATGAAGCACGGTCCCATTGCACTTCTGTCCGAGGGCTATCCTGTCATTGCCGTGGCAACAAATTCCCCGGTTTACGACAAGATGATCTCCAATATCCAGGAATCCCGAGCACGCGGCGCCATGATTATTGCCGTAGCAACCGAGGGTGATCAGGAAATCAAGAAGCATGCTGACTATATCATCTACGTGCCAAAAGTCAGAGACGCATTCTCACCGATCATTGCCTCGGTACCTCTTCAGCTTTTTGCGCGCTCCGTAGCTCTTGCCCGCGGCTGCGACGTCGATAAGCCAAGAAACCTCGCAAAATCAGTAACGGTGGAATAGTTGTGGCTGAAAGTCCAGCAAAGGTAATCAAAATATTGGATAAAGAAAAGTTTGAGTTGAAGAATTGCTATAAATTTTCAAGCACACTACAGATTTTGTCTACAACAGAACAAAGTAAATCAAAGCTTTTCTCGAATGCATAGGTACAGACTGAAAGAGTGCATTTGTCTTTGTACGTAGACGCTGCTAGTTGAAAATAGGGCACTGATTTATCTGCGGTAGCAATAAAAGCATCTGAAATAGAAACTCCTTGGAATACAAGGAGTTTCTCATCTATTTGAGAGAAACTTCTATCTCTATTTATTTGTTCTTTTATTTCAGTACCCGAATATAATTCAGCTAAAAGATATAGTAATTGCTCAAATCCTCTTCCATCACAAAGTAAATGGCTTGCTATTATACAAAGAGAGTCTTTCTCTTCTCCACATATCCAGTAAATTTTTAGTGGTAGATCAATTCCAATTTTAAGAGACGTTAATAATGAATCAATCTCTAAAGTTGAGAAATCATTTTTAGCAGACATGGTTGTTAATAAATTCTCACATGAAGCATGAGGATCTGTAACCCATGTTCCTTTTTGAACTTTGTATTTACATAGTAAAATCGGATAAGTTAAAGCTAATTTTTCTATAGCATGTCTTAATTTGCTGTCTTGTAACTTTCCATTAAAACGAATACATCCTCTAATAATGGGATTTTGGACAAAGCTGTACATATATTGCATGTAATCAAATGGCTGACCTTTTATATCCATAAGACATCTCTGTCCTTAAAATATCGCTGTGTTACAAGTGTACGACATTATTTATTTTCATCAAAGAGATTGATATAGGGGGTTCCTGTAAGCTCAGGAGCTCGCTCAATCATCATGGCGATGAGTGGCTGAAGATACTCGAGGTACATTTTATATTGGGTATCTTCATTTGGAAAAGTCAAAATTGTTGTTTCTGTTTGTGGAGTCTCAAAATAATTCTTCAGGTTACTAAGTTTGTTGATGAATTCCGTTCTTGCTTCAATGAGCTCTTTATATGGTGTATTTTTATATTGATCAGCATAAAATTCAATTATCTAATGAATACTCTTTTGTGATTTTTGGGTTTTTCTTTTATAGTATTCAATAGATAATATATTGTCTTTTTGCTGTAAATATTATATACTTGTAATATTAGAATAAAAAGTACCGGCTTTACCTAAAAATATTTAAATATATGGAGGGAGCATAAGATGGAGTATGAAGAAATTAAACTAAATGTTTCCAATGATAAAATCAGCGAATACAAAGTTTTTTATGGAATAAAGCTGTATTCTGATGTTTTTACATCTGAAGACAAAAAGACATTGACCTCTAAAAGGATTTATAGTACTAAAAAGAAAAATTATGTTTACTATGAAAGAACAGATGTGAATTGGAATTATTGGAGTGATAAGAGAAAATATGATTCTAATTTTGATACAAACGAAATGAAACGAAATACCGTATTTGAGGTATCACAGGACTTAAATTCGTTTTCAAAGTACCTTGATGAAAAGATTATTAAAAAGCTCATACTGAAAGAAAAAAATGAAGAGATCGTAGAAAGATTGGATATATAGTACTGTATTTACTTATAATTAATTATATATCAACCTTTTCAGGTTGATATATAAGAAACTTGGATAATTATACTGTTACACTTTGTCGAAACGAGCTTGAAGCACAGCTTGTGTGTGATTATAAAGATAAATGATGAGCTCCTTTCTGTACGAAAATATTTTGTCACTAATCAACCAATTAGACAATGCATTAGATACTTTTTATATGGGTTAAAAGCATCTTTTTGCTATTTTACTCTGGCAAAGTTAAAGGAGTGTAGACGGTTACTACAAGAAGTAGTTTTGAGTTATCAGCTTAATTCATGTACTTATGTATATGAATTAAGCTGCTATATAGCATTGAATAAAATCTATAAGTTTTAATATAAATCTGATGTTTCTAACCAATTTCGTAACTTGTTAAAGTCGTAATCACCCTTGAGGGCAATTCCTTTCTTTATGGTAGATGCGTTACATTCTCTTTCATAGTCTTCAAGCATATGACCAAATCCTCCGCCACCATGTGTACAGAACGGAATAACTGTCTTTCCGCTTAAATCTGTTGTTCTTAGAAATGAAAGAACAGGTGGAGCAAAGGTTTTGAGCCAGTTTGGAGAACCAATAAAGATTGTTTCAAAATCATCAATGTTTACTGAGCTCTGGCACAGTTGAGGACCATAGCCCTTCTCTATTTGGCTTCTTACTTCTTTTATTGCTGTGTTATATGAAAAGGAATATGGGTCTTGAGGTTTAAGCTCTAGTAACTCTCCGTCTGTAATAAGTGCAATATCTTCTGCAAGTTTTCTTGTTATGCCTGAGTAAGAGTAATAGACGATCAGGGGTTTCATAATTATTTCCACCCTTGGAGAAGGGCGTCAAGTCCTCTTTCAAATTGGGCGCTGAAGTCCCACTTACCTTCCATGATGTCACCAATGAGCATACTGAGAGAATCAAGCTCATCAGCCGGCAGAGATTCAATTGCTTCAGAGAGACTAGGAGCATCTTCTTCTGAGGTACTTCCCACAGGAGGCACAGCTTCCGAAGCAGAAAATCCTGTGGTATATACCGTAACAGCGGTTGCAATTCCAAGCATATCCAGAGGTGCAGAAAACCCAGTTTTAGAGAGATTTGCGAGCATCTTAGCAAAAAGCGAGAGCTGCCCAGGAGTAGAAATCGGGTGAGTAAGCACTAACATAATGGCATTTGGATGCTGTAGAAGTGTGTCATGTAGTGACACCGCATAAGCACGTAAGTAGTTTTGCCAGCTCATTTGACTATAAACTTCTGCATTACGCTCAATACCAGAGATAAAACTTTCCAGAGCACGTCTTAGCACTTCTTCAGAGACGCCTTCAAGCAGTGCAGACTTGTTTGGTACGTGTCGATAAAAGGCAGCTTGGGAAACACCAAGACGTTGCCCAAGCGCTCGAAGAGAAAGAGAGGACAGGCCTTTTTCGTCCACAAGAGCAAGTGCTGTCGAGAAAATCTTTTTCTTTGATAGCGTACGGCTCTTGGATGAACTTTTAGTCGAGCTTTTTGTAGCGCTCTTTGCGGAACTTTCAGCTGGACTTTTAAGCGACTTACTAGGCACCTGTTCTCTTCCTTATTTAACGGGATCGCTGACCTTTCTTAAGCGTAAATTGTATCACCACAAGTATCGCAAGAATTACAAAGAATATCCCAAGCATGCCAACTTGAGGCAATACGTCAGTCATACCAGCACCATCTAAACTGACTGCATGAACTGCATTAAGAGCCCAGTAAGCTGGTGAGACTTTTGCCACGGATTGAGCCCAGTCTGGAAAGCTCGAAACAGTACAGAAGGATCCCCCGATTCCTGCGGCAAGCATACCTACGATGTTAGAAAGAGACAAAGCAATGTCTTCTGTGGGCGTCCAAAGAGCAAGCGCTACACCTAAAGCGGCAAGAACTGCTGAGAATGTAAGGATTACTAGGATAAGTGCCCCAACATTTCCGGTTGGTCGATACCCAAAAATTAGTGCGCCAAGACCAAGAACGGTAAGAACTTGGACGGCTTGTATAAGGTAAGCGACAAACGCCTTTCCTGCAAGAATTGCGCCTTGAGGAGTTGAGGACGCTTCCAGACGAGGCCACATGCCCCAGGCATATTCGCGGAAGAAAGATTGAATGATAGTTTGTACCGAGAGGAAAGAGAAAAATATAGCCATACCAGGTATTGCTTGTTCTACTCCCGTGACGTTGGTGTAACCATCGGCTAACAGCATAGATTTAAAAGCAGGCTCCATAAAAGGAATCATAACAAGAGGGAAGATACTCAGAATGAGCGTAGGAGTTGGGTCCATCAGTTGGAGGCGAATATTGAGTCGTACGATTGCTGCAAATTTCTTAAGCGTTGTCATGATTTGTCTCCTCTCCAACAATTGATAAATATGCGCTTTGAAGGCTTGCCTGTGATATGTGTACGTTTTCTAGGGTATTTTCTCTTAAAGTAGGATTGGCGAGAAGATCAGCGATGGCGCTTCCTGCATCGTTTGCATCGTTTTCTCGCAAAAGTTTTACGCCGTTGCTTTGCCAACCGTCAATAGAGGGAACGGGTTGTGAGAATTGCAGGCTGACCGAGCTGCGTGCGTACTTGGCAATAATCTTTTCAAGCGAACCTTCTGCTGCAATGCGACCGTTATGTATGATTGCAATATCAGCACCAAGTTCTTCAAACTCAGCCAGGTAGTGGGAGGTGTAAATGATTGCTGCACCATTTTTGGCAAGTGATTGCATGGTGTGCAAAATGCGGCTGCGTGCTTCAACATCAGCTCCCACCGTTGGCTCATCCATAAAGATAACCTTGGGTTCGTGCATGATAGCCATACCCGAGTGCAGTCTTCTTTTTTGTCCACCGGATAGATGACGGGCTCGCTTGGTTTTCTCGCCCGTAAGGCCTAACAGCTCCATTACTTCTTCTGCTCGTGCAAATGAGCGCTTACGAGAAAGTCCTTCAAGCTGTCCGTAGTACGTAAGGTTTTCCATGACGGTAAGGTCAGGGTAGATCCCAAGGTCTTGCGGAGCATACCCAATAAGATGGCCTACCGATTCTTTTGCAGGATTCATTCCACAGACGGAGATAGATCCTGAATCTGCTTGTCTAAGTCCGCAGAGTATTTCAATTAAGGTTGATTTTCCAGCTCCGTTTTTACCGAGAAGGCCAAGTATTTGACCAGGCATAACTTTGAGGTTTACACCACAAAGCACATGGTGGTCTTCAAAGCTCTTTTGTACCGCGCTGAGTTGCAGGGCGGGGGATCCTTTCTTTACGTCAGACACAAAAACTCCTTTTGGCGCTGTTGATAACGCATATTGCTTTCGTCATCAGATATTTCTTTTCAATAAGTTAACACTGTTAACTTATACCGGCGAGTAATACGTTAACAACGTTAACTTAAATGTCAAGAAGATTTTTGAATTGAGATAGTAATGGAGTTATTTACAGGCGTGTTTGCAGGTATTTAGACCTATAAGGGATCTGCTAGTGTGGAGGAGGCTTCATTTTCAACAATAATTGCTTGTGAGTTATTTAACGAAACCAAATTGATCTTCTCGTCATAGACTTTAATTGTTTCAGTGAATTATGTCATTTATAAATATTGCCGATATCGGCAGAAAACAGTCTCGTTTGCTATAATAATCTCATCAGTTTTTGCCGATAGGGAGGTGAAGTTCGATGGGATTTCTTTCTGCAGCAGAGATTGCTGAACTCTGGGGCATATCCGAGAGAAGTGTGCGCAATTACTGCGCTAATGGACGCGTACCAGGCGCTTTTCTCGTGGGAAAAACCTGGAACATTCCAGCTGATGCAGTAAAACCTTCTCGAAAAAATGCTAAAACATCGTCAACAAGTTCGCTGCTTTCACGCTTGATTGAAGAAAAGTCCTCAAAAATAAAGGGCGGCATTTACCATAAGATTCAAGTTGAGCTTACCTACAATTCTAATCACATTGAGGGAAGCAAACTCTCCCTTGATCAGACGCGCATGATTTTTGAGACGGCGACTATCGGTGTTGAAGAAAATCCTGTTTACATTGATGACATCGTAGAAACACAGAACCACTTTCGCGCTATCGATTACGTGATTGACCATGCAAAAGACCCCCTTACAGAGGGCATTATCAAAGAACTTCACCGTATTCTAAAAACGGGAACTACAGACTCTGTAAAAGATTGGTTTGCTGTTGGAGATTACAAACGCCTACCAAATGAGGTTGGTGGACGAGAAACTACTCTTCCAGAAAATGTTGCTAAAGAGATGAAATCGCTGTTAAGGGCATATAACTCAAACAGCTCTCATACCTTTGAAGACATTGTTGATTATCACGTTCGTTTTGAACGCATTCATCCATTCCAAGACGGCAATGGACGTGTCGGCAGGTTGATTATGCTTAAAGAATGCCTTACCCATGACGTTGTCCCGTTCGTAATTACTGATGATATGAAGTCTTTCTACTATCGAGGGCTCTCTAAGTGGAATAAGGAGAACGGCTATCTTCTTGATACGTGCCTTACAGCTCAGGATAGATTCAAAGCCACACTGGATTACTTCCGAATTCCGTACGGTGATAAGTAGGTTTAACTGATCTTTTCTCGCTTTGACGTTATATTGCTGTTGTAAATCAATAGACGTCAGCTTGTTGAGTGTATCCTCAAGCAAAACATAAAGTCATCCGCAGGGCAGGTGGCTTTAACTATTGGTTCATCTGTGCTTATTTCCCAATACTTTACATGTATCTCGCTATTACTTAGAAATCTGCCAGCCTTCAATACGCGAACGAGCTTCAACAAAGTCATGGTAGGGACCGCTGTGCGAGATAAGCTCCTCATGGGTGCCCTGTTCTGCAACACGTCCATCTCTAAGGAAGAAAATCTGGTCAGCTTCCTCAATTGTTGAGAGGCGATGTGCAATTTCAAGCACAGTTTTTCCCTTACAGAGTTGGGCAAGGGCTGCTTGAATCTCTGCTTCGTTTTCTGGGTCAACACTCGCCGTTGCCTCATCAAGAACAACAACAGGCGCATCTTTCAAAATTGCACGAGCAATTGAGATTCGCTGTCTCTCGCCTCCTGAAAGTCGTGCTCCACCTTCTCCAACTTTTGTCTTATAACCTTCAGGTAGGGCTTTTATGAACTCATCGCAGCATGCGGCCTTTGCTGCTTCTACAATCTCTTCAAACTGTGCATCTGGCCTGCTTAGGGCAATATTACGCTCAATCGTGTCATCCATAAGATAGACGTCTTGGAAAACCATGGAAAAGTCCTCAAGAATACTGTCGCAAGAAAGCTCGCGTACATCGCGGCCTCCTATGCGTACGGAGCCGCCTGTTGCATCGTAGAAACGTGCAAACAGCTTGGCAACAGTCGTCTTACCTGAACCACTTCCTCCAACAAGAGCTGCAGTTGTTCCCTCGGGAATAGTCAGAGAGATTCCGTTGAGCACAAGAGGTCCATCTCCGTAAGCGAATGAGACGTCATGTATCTCAAGGTTGTGATGCTCAAGTTTCACAGCTTTGCAATTGTCATCGATTGCGGGTGCGGATTCGATAGCGTCAAGACGGTCGATAACTTCTCCGATGTGCCCAATTACGTAGGCAGCATCGCCACAAGCTTCGATTGATTGGAACAGCATAAAGGAGAACATCACCAGCGTGCAGAAGCTAAGAAGAGATATCGTGCTGTTCAGGAAAGAGATACATACGATAACAATGACGCCAACCGAAGCACCGCGTGTCACAAATATTAGCAAGGCGTTGAGGGGTTGGAAAGCAAGCTCGGTTTTGAGATTTACATTTCTAGAACGTGCGTATGCGGAGCGTACTGCTGAAACAGCAGCATCTACCTGCCGGTAACTCTTAACAACGGGCATACCGTGGATGTATTCCAACGTTGCTTGAGCCATATCCTCGCGTGCGTCATTTTGCGCGGGCGACAAACGCGCGGAATTTTTGAACATCAGCTCCAGTACTACCGTTGCTACCGCAATCGCAGCCAATGCAAGGAAGCAGGCCCGCAGATCCATGAAGGCGAGAAACGCCACCATTGCAGCTGCGGTTATGTATCCGTTGCCAAGCATGTCGACCATGCGCATACCGTGGATTTCCACAAATGACAGCTCGGTTGTGAGTGCCGAGAGAATTTCTCCTGATGGGTGATTGTCAAAGTAACCAAGAGGGACGCGTTTCAGCGCTTCTCCGATACGTACACGCACCTCGTTGGAACGTTCTGCAGCTATGGTTTCCTCGGCTTGTGATCTCAACCACATAAGTGCTGCGCGTAGCGCAACCGAAGCAATAATGGCCAGTCCAGCCGTAAGTGCAATTTTAAGACCGGGTTTCTCGTCATTTGATAGACCGAGAAATCCGCACATGGCCCAAGCGGCAATAGAGATGGGTGCTGCAGAAACAAGTGAGATAAGAAAAGAGTATGCAAAGCCACAGAGAATTCGCGTTTTCTTGTTGCCCGTCCAACGCACCACTTTCATAAGCGCACTAAACATTACGCTACCCCTTTCTCACTTCATGAGTTCCATTGGAGATATGTGCTTCCCACATGCGGTGATAGAGGTCACTTGAGCCGAGGAGGTCCGTATGTGTTCCCTCAGCGACGATATTTCCGGAATTCATGACTACTATCTTGTCAAAATTACGCACCGTTGAGATTCTGTGCGCGATTACAATTAGCGTCTTTCCACGCGCAAGTTCTGAGAGCGCCTGTTGGATGAGCTCTTCGTTTTCGGGATCTATGAAGGCAGTTGCTTCATCGAGTACAAGAATTGGTGCATCTTTCAGATAGGCGCGCGCGATAGAGATACGCTGGCGTTCTCCACCCGAAAGAGCTCCTCCGGCTTCTCCGGAGAGGGTCTCAAACCCATTTGCAAGCTTATCCGCTAACTCTTCACAGTGTGCAGCAGCAAGCGCGCGCTCTACCTCGGCGTCCGTTGCGTCTGGTCGTCCGAGCCTTACGTTTTCAAAGATTGTTCGATCAAAGAGGAAATTGTCTTGAGTTACAAAGCTTACAAGACCAGCTAGCTGATTAAGTGGTATATCGCGCACGTTAGTTTTTCCAATACAAATTGCTCCTGATCCCGCGTCCCAGAATCGAGCAATGAGCTTGGCCATTGTTGACTTTCCAGAACCACTTGGTCCCACCAGAGCACACGAGGTACCCTCAGGCACTTCAAGAGAGATTCTGTGGAGTACTTCTTCGTTGGAATACGAGAACCAGACGTTCTTGAATGAGACATTGTGGGACGTGATGATTGCGGGAGAGGAGACTTCGGGTAAGGGTTTCATCTCTAACAGCTTACTAACGCTGTTCATTACCTTTTCGATCTCCTTGAACATATTGGTGTACTGCGTAATTTTAGTGAGAGGACCAATGACGCCGATTGACAACATACATGCAAGAGCCATCTGAGCTACGTCGATACTACCCGAAGCTACAAGAATGCATCCAACTGGTACAACACCCAGAAGAAGCGTTGGCAGTATTGCAAACATGGCGTTCATGGGGACACGAGCAGACCTATACCAGGCAAGTGTTAGTTTCTCAAATTCAGAGATGTCGTTACGAAAGCGTGCATACGAGGAGTCGGCTTGGTTGAAAGTCTTGATGACTTCGATTCCATCGATGTATTCGACGAGTGTTGAGTTAACGCGCTCACTTGCTGTCCAGTACGCTGCATAGTCTCGTTCAAAGTTTTTAAAAAGTAGCGAAAGAGGCACAATTGACAAGGCTGGCGCGATGAGCATAGACAGAGCGAGCCGGATATCAATTGAGAACACGATTGCAAAACACAAGATTAGAAGAAGCACATTGCTGGTAAATTCTGGGATAACGTGGGCAATGGGCAGCTCCATTTGCTCAATATCGTCAATGATTATTTTCTTAAGTGCTCCAGAGGGCGCTGATTGAACATCACCGAGGGAGCATGCAGCAAGATGTTTGCAAGCGGCGTTTCGCAAGTTTTCAAGCGTATGGTAGGCAACGCTGTGTGATGTCGATGTTGAGGCTAGATAGCCTATTGCCTGAACTGTCACTCCGAGAAGGGCAATGAGTGCCCAGTGTCCAACTTCACTGATGGCAAGGGTGCCTGATATTGAGAGCGCAATCAACTTGTAGGCGGCAAAAAAGGGAACAATGCCTCCAACAACACCTGCCACAGCAAATAACAGCGAGGCTCCAAGTTTTAGACGCTGTCCGCGTGTAAATAAAGCAAGCTGCCCTATCCAACTGCTCTTTTTCTTTTTGCTAGGGTCCATGGGTCCTCCCAAACGACGAGTATGAGCAAATTGTATTCATAGCTCGTTGAATGAGAAAAGCCCGATTGTCGCGGCAAGCTCCAAGTGTATCTATGCGGGTGGATTATCTTTCTTGCCCAGCGCTTTCACGGTAATCGCCAGGTGCCATGCCAACGACACTACGGAATGTGGAAGCAAATTTTGAAGCATTGGTATATCCGACTTCAAATGCCACCTCACCAATTGGCTTGGAGGTTGTTCGAAGGAGCGTCGCAGCTTGTGCCATGCGATAGCGTGTGAGGTATACGTGCACACTGGTGCCATAAACCTCCTTGAACCACCGCTGCATGCTGGCATAGGGAAACTCGAACTCTTGTGAGAGCTCTTTGAGTGTCTTATGGGAAGAAAGATCAGAGGTTATAGCTCGCTCTATTTCCTTTACCCTATCAACCTGTGCGCGTGTGAGACCGTACTGTCCAATGCGTCCGCCTTCAGGAATATTACTGCCGAGAAACAAGAGAAGCTCCATAATCTTGAGTTTTAGGTAAGCATCTCTAAAGCGGTCATGAGCGTTATATATCTCGCAGAAAATATGCTCGACCGACGGTCCGCTACGGAGCACGCTTGGTTCATCGCCTGAACAGAACCTCTGGTAGAGCTGCTTAACACTTACAGGAAAGCCCTCGGGAAACATTGATTGCAGCGATTTATCTGCTATGTCGGGATCAAGACAGACGGTGACACCACGATAGTGTCCAAACGGAAACCGAAAGAGACTTTCATGTCTTGCGTGATCGTCAATGCCAAGATCACCTACGTCAAGGTACAGGCATGAGTCAGTCCCGGACTCCCATTCAATTCTTCCTTCTCGACAATAGTTCAGGCAGAGCATGCGTGATCCTGGGGTAAGTTTAAAGCCCGACTCAAGGTTCCATACGCTTGTGAAGTCATTGAACATGAGGGTAATTCCAGGCATGACGTCGTGCATTGTCATGATGCCCTGTCCGTCAGTACCTTCCGCCCTCCATACAGAATGATCTGTATCGTGCGTCACGCGACGGACGTTGCCACCCATGTCAGCATAGTTAGCAATGTCCATCGTGTCTCCAATCCCCTTCGTTTCTCTAAAGGGTGTTCTCAAAAAATGACAGTACCTTTGACCAGCCCGCATCGTCGAGCGCGCCTTGGTCTACAAATAATCCGTCTTCCATGCGGGCAAAGTCGGTGCAACATGCTCTGATGAACTCAGGATCGTGTGTTACAACCACGACAGCTCGTCCTTCCGCCGCTGCTGCGGTAACGCTTGCAGCAACCTGTTCCATATGGGCAAGGTCAAGTCCACTGGTAGGTTCGTCAAGTACGAGTAGATCACGACCTGATGCAAGTGCCGTAGCGAGGGCAACGCGTTGCATTTGGCCTCCTGAAAGCGACAACGGATGGCGTTGTGCCAGTTCAGTTAAGTCCAACGATGCAAGTATAGTACGGGTAAGGTGCTTGTCAGCACGTCTCGTGGAGTTGAGTACCTCATCAAATACGCTCTCTCGGAAGAGCTGATGGCTCACGTCCTGCATAACCAAGTAGCCGTTCCTTGGTTTGCTTGAGAATGGGCTAGGACCTTCTCCAACATCTTTGGTCCCTTTGCAACCGCTAACAAGACCGCAGATACAGCGTGCGAAGGTAGACTTTCCAGCACCATTGCTTCCGATGATGGCAGTGATACCTCTTCGCCTGAAGGCGATGCGAGAAACGTTGATGCCACGGCTCGACTGCGGGTAGTGATAGTTCATATCCCGTATTTCAACAAACTCGTTCTTCTCGCATCGTGCGCAGCACTGTTCAGCTGCAATGGCTGCAAAGGTTGGTGCACGCAGACCAAGCGCTCGCGCCTCGGCAGCAGTGGATGCATAGAATTGCTTGGAGTCAATCTCGCGTTCCACGCTGCCTGAGCGCATCACAATAATGCGATCGGCGATGCCCTCCAACCAATGGAGTCGATGCTCGGAGATGAGCACAGTGCGGCCCTCAGCTTTCCATTTTGCAACAATCTTTCGGAGAAGTCCTATGGAAGCGAAGTCAAGGTTGGAGGATGGTTCGTCAAGGACGAGAACATCTGGGTCAAGCATAGTGGCCGAGCCACAGGCAACGCGTTGTTTTTCTCCACCAGAAAGTGAGAGGCAGCTGCGGTTGATAAGATCTGTGAGCTCAAGCGCGTCGGCGACGTCCTTTAAGCGTGTGCGTATCTTGTCAGGTGTTATTCCTTGGTTCTCACATGCAAATGCAAGTTCACCGGTTGTATCCAAACAGAAAAATTGGGTCTTAGGATTCTGGAAGACTGATCCGACCTTTGGCGCTAGTTCCCAAAGCTCGTGGTTGGAAGGTGTAAGACCATAGACCTCAATCTTCCCCGAGAGTTTCCCTTCATAATAATGGGGGATGAGGCCATTGACGAGCCTTGTTAGGGTTGTCTTTCCAGATCCTGAGGCACCCGTCAGGCAGACTACTTCACCAGGGGCTACGTTAAGGTTGACCTCGGAGAGGCTGTTTTTCTCGCTTGCCTGATAGCAGTAGCATGCATTTTTTATCTCGATCATTTCAATCCTAGTAGTAGAGCAATGGCGTAATCACCGCGCAGATAGTGGCTATGGCGAGAAAGGCGATTACTATCCAGTCTCGTACACGCATGCGCGCTTCGTTTATGTTTGTGCGAGCCGTTGGTCCACCGAGCCCTCGCACAAGCGCCGAAGCAGAGAGGTCTTCACCGCCTCGCACTGCCGAGACAAGTAAAGGTACCAGGCAACTTTCGATGGCGGAGATAGGGTTTCTGAACGTCTTGCTGCTGCGCATGCGTATAGCAGCAGCTATCTGTCGGTAGTCGTCGGCTATCGCTGGGAAGTATCGAAGCATTACGACAAAGGGAATTTCTAGGGCCTGAGGCATGTGCATACGGTCGCATGCTGCCATGAACTCACTCACTGACGTGGTTGTGACTAGCCAGGTTCCCATGGCAATACCTGGAGCAAACTGCCTTACGATTCCTGAGATGCCCAGCGTGGCAAAGAGAGCAACTCCAGTGAGGCATGATTCCGCGATTGCTGCTACAGCGCTTGCAGCCCCGTATAACGTGAGGTATGTGATTGCTGAGCGGAAACGGTGAGAGAGGGCTAGCATGATAAAAGGTGTTGCAATAAGCAGCGGCTTAACCACAAGGAGAGGACCCACATTATAAGACCCAAGCATAATTGTTGAGACGACGAGTGTGGCAAGCACTTTAGTGCGGGGATCAAGCACGAGCCCTCGGTTATTGGCAGTTGAGAGGAACAGCCCCTTTTTCATTATGCGATACCGGCTCGCTCAAAGTGCTTGTGGAGGAGTTTCTTGCCGATGACGGCTCCGATATACCCCGCGATAAATGCAGCAAGAGCAAGAGGTAGAAGGCTCCAGTCAGGAATGTAGCTGGAGAGGGCGTTGGCATATTCCTGTCCGTAGCCAGAGGCGATACCTGCGAAGTAGCTCGCGCGATTCATGACGATGGGAATATAGTTGCCTATCAACCATACGCTCAGGACTCCGTGTGAAATTATGGCGCGCCCTGCGCTGTTATAGTTACCGCTTCTGAGGACAAGGTCGGCGAGAAGACCACATACTGGCCCTGTAATAAAGGCATATACGCCCATGCCACCGAGACCCATAAGGAGGCCGAGGATGGTTCCCATGATAAAAACCATTCCGAAATGCCTTACTTTTGTGATATAGAGCATGTACGGAATGCCTCCGATAAGCGGACAGATGACGGAGAGCAATGGAATGAATATAGGAACGTAGCCCAGCATTGCCACAGCCATGATGATTATGAAGTAGAGAGCGGTGAAGATACCGATGTTTATAAGGTCCTTCGGTTGCAACCCTTTTTTCTTGACTGAGGGTGTTTCAGACATAATGCGTCTCCTTTCGGTTAGCTCTATCTAACTTCTAAAGGATAGACATATAGAATCGCAGTCAATAGCCCATTCGTATCATTATGTTCCGTTTGTATCGTATATCTGCTATTCGCTTTCCGATAAGTATTTGCCAACTGCCTTTTTAATACCATACAAGTTCGCCTATATAACTCGCTAAAATAGAGTGGGTTGATTAAAACTAATCGTTTCTGTGACACTCCCAGAAGCACACGATTGGAGCTTATATATGTGCGGCATCGTTGGTTTTACCGGACACCAAAGTGCAAAAGATATCCTCATCGAAGGTCTTAAACGTCTCGAATACCGTGGGTATGATTCTGCCGGTATTGCTTTGCAAAACGCAACCAACGAAGAACTTACGGTCGTACATCGCGTAGGAAAGGTTGCGGGATTAGCTGAAGCGGTGGAGTACCTCAATAATGCAAGCCCCTGTGGTATCGGACATACCCGCTGGGCAACGCACGGCGCTCCAAGTGAGCGCAACGCCCACCCACATACCTCTTGTGACAATCAAATTGCCGTCGTACACAACGGCATCATCGAGAACTTTGCCGAACTCCGTGAGCAACTTGAACGAACATAACTTACTACATACCCCTCGATTTTGGCGCATCCGCATACTACACACCCTCCCAAATGGTTGCGTGGGCGGGCGAGAAGTGCGGCCGGTCACCGATGCGGCACAGACCCTGACGGAGGGCACTCAGAAAAATGCTCAGCGATCGTCGGAAAACCGGGGGTCGCCCGTATGATACTTGGCGATCTTGCGTTCGGTGGTCATCACATCCCTATCGGAGCGATAGGAGATCTTGAGGTAGCTTGCGCTCTCCGCACAGCCGGCCTTCTCGCCCGCCTTGATACAGCGCTTGACAAGGTCCATGCATTCATCGAGGTCCCCCTCGACGGCGGTCTCGAAAGGTCCGACGTAATAGCTCAGCCCACTGGCATCGATCTCGGCGATGACCTCGTCGACGATACGGCAGACCTCGTCATCCGACGCTGCGTCCATGGGAAGGAATTGCAAGGCGACGGAACAGTTCATGGGTACTCCCCTTCCAGACTCGGACTTGGATGCAGACCCTGACGCACGTTTTACAGAGGGTCCTGGCATACTGCTTGGGTCTTAGCATACACCGGTACGATACGGGGCGCCCCTCTTGAAAGATCCCCAAGCCCCTATTCGGAGGCCGCCTCGAGCCGCCCTTTCTGCCCGAGGGCGGAGAAGCCCAGAAACAGGCATGTTACCATAGCCACGATGGAGAGGCCGAACATGAGCACATAACCGCCGGGAAGCTCGCTGACCCAGGCCCAGAACACGGCCGCTATCGCGGAGCACAGGGACCCCGCGATGGAGACACGGGAATAGATGGCCGTGTAGTCCCTCTCGCCGAAGACGCTGCGGACGAGCAATGGGGACTGTACGGTCGTACAGGCGTAGACGCAGCCGAACAGAAAGGCTCCCGCGAAGAGGCTCACGGAGATCCGGGGCACCAAGAGCATGAGCAGGACACCGACGACGCCGCATGAGATACCGAAGACGAGACCCGCCCTCGCGCTCCTGTCATTGATGGATCCCAGCACGACCTTGCCGAGGGCCTGTCGGACGTCCTCGACGTCGGACTCTTGGGAGGCCTCGTCCGCACCGTAGGGCTCGAGGGACTTGTCGGAGGGGCGCGAGCCTGAAAAACGGCAGAACAAAACCTCAAAAAATTTTCTAAAATCTTCTTGACAACTATTACGACTCTCGATATATTATGGATAACGATATAACGTTACTCGATATATCGAGAGTCGTAGTTCTGTTTTTTCGTCATAGCTACACAGCGAAAGGAGGGGTTATGGCAAAGGCAATCGATTCCGGTGCACTCACTGAACCGACGTTTTACATTCTTCTTTCTCTTCATCAACCTATGCACGGATATGCCATTATGCAAAACGTCCAAGAGATTACTGACGGTCGAGTTACCATCGGAGCGGGCACACTTTACGGCGCCATTAATTCGCTTATTGAAAAGGGTTGGATAGAGGCTCTGCACAACCAACCCAGCGACCGTAAAAAAGAGTACCGAATCACTCAGCAGGGCAAGCAAGCTTTTTTGCAGGAAGTTAATCGACTACAGGCACTTCTCGCTAACGCACAAAACGTCATCAGCACAGCCAATACAAAGGAGGCTTGATTATGAGCACCTCAACAACAATCAAAAAATTCTTTACCGACTTTGATGCAGAAGAAGCATGGCTCAATCAAATGAGCGCCCAGGGTAAAGAGCTGGTTAACTATCGCGGCGGAACGTACACATTTACTACAAGCGAGCCTCATACGTGGCAATATGCCATTGAGGTCTTGGGTACAACCTCAAAAGAAAGCCGCGATTACCTCAGCTTCCTTGAAGATATGGGTATTGAAACCGTATCCACCTATGCCGGCCGAGCTTACCTGCGCAAGAAGGATGACGGAACCCCCTTTGTTCTCCATAGCGATCTAAAGTCTCGCCTCACCCAAGCTCAAAAGGCCAATTTTTGGCCCCCCATTATAATTTCACAACTTTTCTTTGTACTGGTATTTTGTGTAAACGGAGTTTTCACTCAACAGGTATCTCCTGTCGCCTTCGGCATTCTCACTGGAACAAGCATTGCATTCATAATCGCTGCGGCTATTGAATTCTTTGTTTTTGCAAAACCGTATCGCAAACGCATCCGTCAGCTAAAGCAGGAGCTTGCTATTAAAGAGTAGCGAGAAGAACTTGTCGTAATGTATGCAATAACTGTTCATTAACTGTCGAGCAAAACTCAGTCTCGGTTGATACAGAGTGCTATACAAACAGGGTCGCATCTTTTAGATGTGACCCTGTTTTGTTCTTACCTGTGAGATCTAGCCAATGAAGCCGTTATTCACGGTGGCCTCTACGACGAAGGTATACTCCTCCACCGATAAGGACTACTGCTGCAGAGGCAAGTGCGATTGCAATACCTGTAGCGTTTGAATCTCCCGTATAAGGGACAACCCCACCGGATTTCTTAGCAGGTTTTCTGTTGGACTTCTTAGGTGTGTCTTCTTTTGGCTTAGGGGTATCGTGAGGGACTTCTGTGT